>ULVC01063755.1_pt1 | contig 13657 bp, 9 predicted proteins | sample 1958821 | NCBI WGS metagenome assembly ULVC01 (sample SAMEA4835769, study PRJEB28245) | human gut metagenome | biome: gut microbiome; material: fecal sample | place: Denmark | collected 2008 | reverse complement strand
TTAAGGCACTGTTTATTGATGATCTGTGCGTTGACAAGCAGGCACGTGGACAGCATATCGGGGAAAGCCTGTTTGAATATGTGAAGCAGCAGGCAAAAAAGCTTGGCTGCTATGAGGTGACCTTGAATGTCTGGGCGGGTAACACATCGGCTGAAAGCTTCTATGAGAAGATGGGTATGAAAACAAAGGAACGGCAGATGGAGTATATTCTGTAAAGATAGAATGATGGAAAGGGTTTGCATCAGAAAGCCAGCAGACGAAGTGTGGCACCGGCATTAGAATAACCTGTATCCTATAAATTACGAGCACCAGCAAAGAAGCGGAGGCATGGACAAATTGAAGGTGGAGACAAAACGAATGCTGCTGCAGCCTATGTCGGACAGTGAAATCGAGGAAATGATGGCAGAGATGCATTCTGATGATCTGCGCGCCGCTTACGGAGAGATGCTTGCGGGCTGCCGCCGCGAGCCTGAAAACCGGATCTGGTATGCACCGTGGAAAATGACGCTCAAAAATAGTAGGGAATATATGGGGGATGTGGGCTTTAAGGGGCCTGCTAAAGACCGCACTGTTGAGATAGGCTACGGCATTTTGCCTTCCTACGAAGAAAACGGCTATATGACCGAGGCAGTTCAAGGCATGATCCGGTGGGCATTTGCGCAGCAAGATGTGGATTTTGTGGAAGCGGAAACCGCCCCGGACAACCGCGCATCCCAGTGCATATTGGAAAAATGCGGCTTTGTGCCAAACGGAAAAACAGGGGAGGAAGGCCCCCGCTTTGTGGCGGAGCGGCCCCAAACAACCTGAGCGGTAGTTTTAACTGTCTGGCGTGAGGATCCTGCTTTACGAACGGATATGTACGCTGAAATTACCGGTCACAGGCTGATCATCCAGCTGCGTCTTTTGAAGATGACAAGCGAGACGGCCAGACGGAAAATCTCCTCCGTTGTAAGCAGGGCATACACGCCGACAATGCCCCAGTGCAAACCATAGGCGGCCAGCAGGCACAGCGGGATGCCGATGCCCCATGTGCCAATGGTGTCAATGATCATGATTACTCTGGTATTGCCGCCACTCCTCAGGATGCCGCCGCTTAAAATCATGTTTTCCACCTTGACGGGTGCATACAGGGCAAACACGACCAGCAATACTTTGCCCAGCGCCTGTACATCAGCGTCCACACGGTACAAGCCAGTGTATGCGCCCGCAAACAGTACCAGCAGCGAGGCTACGCCTATGGCACCGACCAACCCGGTCAGCATGATGCGTCTGGCATCCCTGTAGGCGTCGTCGAAGGCCTTCTTTCCCAGCTGCTTGCCAACCATCACACCGGCTGCCGCCGATAACCCGCTCAACGCGCCTACAATCAGCGACTGAATCGGGCAGGTGAGGGTATAAGCGGCAAGGTTGGCTGTGCCGAGATGCCCATACACCGCAGACTCGACATTTTGCCCCAGACTCCACAAAAACTCACTGAGCAAAATCGGCAGGATCATGCCGCCGTATGCCCACAGGGTGATTCTTTCAAAATGCAGCGCCCACTGGGGGTGACTGCCATCTCGTCTGAGGCAGACCGCAAAGCCCAGCAAAATCAGCAAGGAATTCAGCAGCTGCGAAACAAGCGTGGCAATCGCAGCACCCTGTACCCCCATGGGGGCAAACCCGAGCTTGCCGAATATCAGCAGGTAGTTCAGCCCGGTGTTGGCAGCCACCGCGCCAAGGCTGGCCCAAAAGGGAACGGCAGCGTGTTCCTTGCAGCGCAGCCACGCGGACAAGATTGTGCTGAGCGCCATCGGCAGATAAGCGAATGCTACCGTTTTAAAATACACGGCACCGGCTTGCTGAATACGCCCATCGGCGGTGTAAAGCTGCAAAATCTGTGCCGGAAAGCCCCCGGCGGCCAGCAAAAACAGCGCCGACAGCAAAGCCCCGCAAAGCAGGCTGACATTCAGGCTGCACCATGCCTCCCGCTCGTTGTCTGCGCCTGTGAACTGGGCTATCAGGATCCCGGCAACGGTGCCGACCGAGCCGATCACCACGGAAAAAATCAGCGAAAAATTGCCATACAATCCCACAGCCGCAATATTGATCTCGCCCAACTGCCCGATCATGATTTGATCTATTATGGAAAAGGATGCCTGCAGCATACTTTGCAGGGTAACAGGAATGGCAATTTTGCTCAGCGATTTCATAAAGTCCGACATAGCATCTTCCTCGTGCTTTCTCTGGGTATCAGTGTGACCGGCAGAACGATTTGCGCCTCGCACTCTTTGCCGCTGCGCATCGCCTCAAGACAGGCCAGCGCAGTTTTTGCGCGCTGCGCGGCGTCCTGATGCACGGTGGTCAGGGTGGGAACGCTCTCCCGGCTGGCGGCGGTGTCATCAAAGCCGATGATTTGTACATCATCGGGAATGCGGACGCCCTTAGTTTGCAAAAAACGCATAAAATCCAGCGCATAGAAATCAGATGCTGCAAAAACAACGGTGCTGTGCAGATTTAAGAAGCTGCGAAAATGCTCCTCATAATAAGCACTGCGTTCTTTTTGTAGTGCAGGGATCTGCCAAAACAGGGCTTTGCCCGGAGCAAAGGCAGCGCGAAAGCCATCCATGCGCTCTTTGTCCATGCAAAGGTCGTTGTCGGCAAGGCACAGCGCCTTTGTGTGTCCCAGTTCCCTTGCATACTGTCCCGCCTGATAGCCGCCGTCATAATGGCCGATGGTGAGGTTCACGACCTTGCTGCAGGCTGCAAAATAGCCGTCATACACTACGAAGGAAATTCTCGTTTGGCTGCGCAGTGCTTTATAATCGGCCTCGCAAAAGCCCATCAGAATCAGCCCGTCCATATTCCACATCGAGGCAAAAACCGGGATCTCGCGGATGTCGGCGGTGGTTTTTATCATCAAAAAGTAGCCTTTTTCGTTGGCCTCGCGCGAGAGTGCATTCAGGGACGACATCACGAAGCCGTCCTCCAAAACCCTTCCCTCGTACTTGACATGGTCGTTCATGACTACGCCTATAATGCGGGAGTTATTTCGCGCCAGCAGGATACCGGCCATATTGGGGATGTAGCCGGTTTTTTCCAACTCCTGCTCGACCCGTTTTACCGTTGCATCGGAAATTTTAGCGGTTTTTCCGTGGATCACATTTGAGACTGTTGCTGTGCTAATACCCAAAGCCTCTGCAATGTCTGCGATCCGAACCCGGTTCTGTTCCATGCAATACCTTCTTTTTTATTCATCTTATTCCATGGTACAACACAAGAGAAAGATTCTCAATGGTTAAACGCATAACCTATAACAAAAATCGAATCCGATTTTTGTGCGAGATTTCTAATAGCAGTGTGCTGAATGATTACAGGACTGAAAGCTACTGTTATGGAATTTGGTGGATTTGCGCAGAATAAGACAGTAAAGTTGTGCATTGTGTCAACGGGTAAATTGGTTTGTGCGTGAATTCAAACGGTTTGTGAAAAGGCGCACCTATTTTGTTTCAGATGTGGTATAGTACAGGCAGAAGAACAAAAATGCGGTGCTTTTGCAATAGCCTGCATTTCAGATTTCTATACAAAGCAGCGGAAAGTGAGTACTGATCTATGAAAGCAACACCCCTTCTCACCGGCTGGACCCGCCGTCACTTGGGCGATACCGCACCCGGCAGGCCCGTGACCCTGCCCCATGATGCTATGCTGGCGGAGCCGCGCACGGCCCTGAGTGCGGGCGGCGTCAACACCGGCTGGTATGAGGGCTATGACTATGAGTATCAACGCACCCTGACTGTGCCCGAAAACGAGTTGTCGGACACCCACATTCTGGAATTTGAGGGTGTCTATCACAACGCTGAGGTCTGGCTGAACGGTCAAAAGGCAGCATTCCGTCCCTACGGCTATACCAATTTTTATGTGGACTGTGCGCCATTTTTGCGCGCAGGGGATAACGAACTGCGGGTGGTTGCCCGCAACGCCGATCAGCCCAACAGCCGGTGGTATTCCGGCGCGGGACTGTATCGTCCTGTCCAGCTGTGGACGGCAGGGGAGAAGCACATTTTGCTCAACGGTGTGCGCATCCGCACGGTGTCGCTGAACCCTGCTGTGGTGGAAATCCGTGTCAGGACCAGTGCGCCCGGCACGGTTCGGCTGATGGTTGAGGGACTTCCCTCTGTTCGGCAGGAATCTGATGGGGAAACGGTCTTTACGCTGACCATCGACAATGCCCGTCTTTGGACACCGGAAACGCCGAATTTATACCGCTGCCGCGTACAATTTGAAGATGATGAGGCGGTCGAGACCTTCGGCGTGCGCACGGTGGGCTGGGGCAAAAACGGCTTCACGCTCAACGGTGAGCGGGTCATCATTCAGGGTGCCTGCATCCACCACGATAACGGCCTGCTGGGTGCTGTCTGCGACCCCGATGCCGTGGCCCGCAAGGTGCGTCTGCTGAAAGAAACGGGCTACAACGCCATCCGCTCGGCGCACAATCCCTGCTCCAAGGCTTTGCTGGCAGAGTGTGACCGCCAGGGCATGCTCGTCATGGATGAATACATCGACCACTGGTATATCCACAAAACGGAATACGACTATGTACCGTATTTTATGGAGTGGTGGCGGCAGGACCTGACAGATATGGTCGAGAAGGACTACAACCACCCTTGTGTGGTTCTCTACTCCACAGGCAACGAGGTCAGCGAGACCGCACAGCCCAGGGGCATCGCGCTGACCAAGGAAATGACAGACTTTTTGCATGGACTGGACGATTCCCGCCCGGTGACCTGTGGTGTGAATATCTTCTTCAACTTTTTGAGTTCCATCGGCTTCGGCGTGTACAGCGATGAAAAGGCCAAAAAGGAGGCTGAAAAGGCAGAAAAAGCCAAGGCTAAGGGAAAAGCCGTCAAGAAAAAGTCTGTGGGCAGCAAGTTCTTCAACGATCTGGCAGGGCTTTTGGGTGATGAATTTATGAAGCGCGGCGCAACGCTGCATGGCTGTGATGTCAAAACCCGCGATGCCTTTGCGAATATGGATATTGCGGGCTATAACTACGGCATTTATCGCTACAAGCACGACCTGAAAAAGTACCCGCAGCGGCTGATTTTGGGCAGCGAGACCTTCTGTAATGATGCCTATAAGTTCCGCGAGCTGGCGAAGGCTGAGCCGCGTCTGGTCGGTGATTTTGTCTGGGCGGGCATGGATTATCTGGGCGAGGTCATGGTCGGCGCGTGGGAGTATGAGGACTATGCCAAAAACTTTGACGGCGGCCTTGGCTGGGTTTCGGCCGGATCGGGCCGCATTGATCTGACCGGAAAGCCGCTGGGAGAAGCCTTATATACCCGCGTGGCGCTCGAAAAGGACAACGGACCGTACATTGCCGTCTGCCCGGTCAACCACACGGGCGACCGGCACAGCCCCAGCGCATGGAAGATGACCAACGCCATGCCAAGCTGGAGCTGGACAGGCTGCGAGGGCCAAAAGGCCAGCATCGAGGTGTACGCCCGCGCGGCGCGGGTAGAGCTGTGGCTGAATGGCCGTATCGTCGGCAGAAAAGCATTGAAAAACGACTGCCTTGCGAAGTTTTCCGTCCTCTATGAACCGGGCAGGCTGGAGGCCGTCAGCTATGACGCGCAGGGCTGTGAGCTCGGACGCTGCACCCTGACGACGGCGGGGCAGCAAACCCAAATCACTGCGGGACCGGAGCAAAGCGGCGTGCAAGCTGGGCATCTTTGCTATATCCGGCTGCGCTACACCGATGAAAAGGGTATCACGAAGCCGCTGGCACGCGGCAATATCAAGGTGGAGGTAGATGGCGGTACACTGGTCGGGCTTGGCAACGCCTGCCCGTATTATGAGCGCAGCTATCTGGACTGTGTGGCCGACACCTACTACGGCGAGGCGCTGGCCATCGTGCGTGCAGGGGAGGGGAACAGCCTGACCCTGACAGCGGATGACGGCATGTACAGCACTGCCGTGACAGTGCCGGTGACACGGTAAAAAGGCAGACAGAAAGCAATTTTCCAATCAGTAATGTGCTTTACATAAATAACAGGCACCAGACCGAGGCAAGAACGCTTCGGGTTGGTGCCTGTTTGTATGCAGAGGCTTGTTCATCACGGAGGAAGGCGAGCGGCGGAGAAATACTGCATACAGTGGGAAACTCGGGCATTTGGCACTATGTCTAAATGAACCGCTGCAAAGTTGTGAAACCTCCCGATAGAGACACGGACGAGAAAGGTTGATGCATGAAATGTCCGGCTGAATGGTACGATACTCCATAAAAGCGTCTTGCATCTTACGGGGGTTCTTGCTATACTCAGTATTAAACGCAACAATTACTTGTAAACAAGTTGCGCAGATTGCGCAACTGAAGGAGGATCTGCCATGCAGGGGCGCAAATTACTTCACGGTGGGGACTATAACCCGGAGCAGTGGCTCGACAGGCCGGACATTCTGGCACAGGATATTGAATTGATGAAAAAAGCCCGCGTCAATACCGTGACGCTGGGGGTGTTTTCATGGTCGGTGCTGGAGCCTGAGGAGGGCGTGTTCAATCTGGACTGGCTGGCGGACATCATCCATAACCTTTACGCCAACGGGATCCGCACGATTTTGGCGACCCCCAGTGCTGCACGCCCCGCATGGCTGGCACACAAATACCCGGAGGTGCGCCGTGTGCGGGCTGACCGCGTGCGGGAGCTGTACAACCGGCGTCAGAATTACTGCTATACATCGTCGATTTATCGTGAGAAGGTGCGCATCATCGACCAAAAGCTGGCGCAGCGATTTGGGGATGATCCGGCAGTCATCCTTTGGCACATCTCCAACGAGATGGGTGGGGACTGCCACTGCGCATTGTGTCAGGCGGAGTTCCGCCGTTGGCTGCAGGCACGGTACGGGACGCTGGAGGCACTGAACAAGGCATGGAACGCCCGCTTCTGGAGCCATGACTACACCGATTGGGAACAAATCGAAAGCCCTGCCCCACAGGGCGAAAACGCCGTGCAGGCGCTTGCGCTCGACTGGAAGCGCTTTGTCAGCGACCGACATATCGATTTTTTGAAATTTGAGCGGGATACCGTCAAAGAAATTGCCCCCAATGCCAAATTTACCGCCAATATGATGTATCGGTTTGATGGCATCGACTATTTTAAAATGGCAAAAGAAATCGATGTCGCCAGCTGGGACAACTACCCGACCTGGCATAAGCCCAGTGAGACGGTCGAGGAAACGGCGCTGGACACTGCCATGATGCACGATCTTTTCTATTCAATGAAGGGCAAGCCTTTCCTGCTGATGGAGTCCAGCCCCAGCTTTACCAACTGGCAGCCTGTTTCCAAGCAGAAAAAGCCCGGCATTGCAGAGCTTGCCGCGCTGCAGACGGTGGCGCACGGCGCAGACAGTGTGCTATATTTCCAGTGGCGCGCCAGCCGAGGCGCGGAGGAAAAGTTCCATGGCGCAGTCATCGGCCACGATGGGCGGGAGGATGCCCGTTCTTTTACGGAGACTGCGCAGGTTGGGTTAAGGCTGGAGGCTTTGGCCGAAATTACAGCGGTAAAACGCGAAAAGCAGGCTGCCATAGTCCATGATTGGCAGAATAAGTGGGCGCTGGAAGGCTCCTGCGGGCCGCGCAATGCCGGTATGGGCTATTGGGATGAGCTGAAGCGGCACTATAATGCCCTTGCACGGGAGGGCATTGCTGTGGAGTTTGTTGACCAGAACGCCGACCTGACAGGTTATGGTCTGGTCGTGGTGCCGATGCTCTACCTGCTGACCGATGCTTTTGCGAAAAAACTTTGCGCATTTGCGCAAAACGGCGGCACAGTCATCGTCACCTACTGGTCGGGCGTGGTCGATGAAAGTGATCTCTGCCGCCTGGGGGACACGCCCTATGGCCTGACTGAACTGCTGGGGCTGCGCCGCACTGAGATTGACGGCATGTATGACGGGGAAACCCGCCGCTGCATGCCGGCAGCTGGCTGCACACTGCCTGCGGCACAGGCATCCACCCTGTGTGAGGTGGCAGCCCTTAATGAGAAAGATCCGGCAGAGCCGCTCAGCCTGTATGACGAGGACTATTTTGCCGGACACCCGGCTGTGGCGGTTCACAGATACGGTAAGGGCCGTGCGTACTATCTGGCCAGCCGCTTTGATGAGGCTTTTTATCGGGCGTTTTATCACGATGCTGCAAAGGAAATCGGCTTGAGCCCGGCTTGGCCGGAGGCTCTGCCGGAAGGAATCTTGGCGGTGCGGCGCGGCAGCTTTGTGTTTGTACAGAACTGCACGGAACAGCCTGCCACGGTAGGAAACACTGTGCTTGACCGCTACCGGACTGCAGTTTGGAAGGGCAAGGATCGTATTTTTTGACAAAATCGGCCTGTTTTAGCGTTCTGCTAAAAAGCAGAACGCTTTTTTGTTGCTTTCGGACATTGACAACGAAAGAATATCCCGTTATGCTGATATGAGATTTGTTGCGCAATGCATTGCAAAGGAGAAGGTTTCCCCAATGGCTGCAAAAGAAAACGAAAAAATGACTATCGAGCAGGTGGCGGAGGCACTGGGTGTTTCCAAAACAACGGTGTCCCGCGCACTTTCCGGGAAAGGGCGCATCAGCGAGAAAACCCGCGCCAAGGTGTTCGCCTATATGGGGCATGCCCGCACAGAGCCTGCGCCTGCGCAAAAAGACCCAAAGGTGCGCACCAACAACATCGCTATGGTTGTGCCGCAGCGCTTTATTATACTGTATCTGCCGTTCTTGCGCAAATGTATGGGTGGCATCTGTACCATGGCTGATCAGCGCGGCTATGACATGCTGCTGTGCTACGCCTCCAGCACAGAGTATACCCAGCTGCAGCGTCAACTGGCAAGCCATAAGGTGGACGGGGTTATTCTGACCTACGCCATGGCAGACGACCCCTGTGTTGACCTGCTGCGGCAGTATGATGTGCCGTTTGTGCTGATTGGCCGCAGCGAGGACAAGACAATACCGCAGGCGGATAATGATCAGGTTACCGCCGCCTGTGAGATGACCCGCATCCTGCTGCAGATGGGCGCCAAGCGGATCGCACTGCTGGTCGGCAGCACGATTTACGCCGTCAACACAGACCGCACGCGCGGGTACCTGCGCGGCTTTGCGGAATCCTGCGTGCCGGTGGATCAGCGCCTTGTTCATTCCGGCATTGAATCAGCAGGGCAGACCATTGATGCGCTGGAGGCGGCGCTTGAACAAAAGGCAGACTGCCTGCTCTGCGGGGACGATGAGATCGCCTATGAGGTCATGCGAGAGTTGCGCAACCGGCATATTCTGGTGCCGCACGATCTGCGCGTTGCCAGCCTGTACGACAGCTCGATGCTGGCCAGTATCACGCCCTCGGTGTCCGCAGTGCAGTACGATGCCGAGCAGCTGGGGCGCACGGCCTGCCGCATGCTGCTTGACCGCCTGCTTGGCAAGGAAGTGGTGCAGCGCCAAATTGAGGGGTATCAGGTTATTTTGCGTGAGTCCACCAAATGGAATAGCCGTACCCACGATGGACGATAGCCTGCGCCCCTCTATGGTATACCCACAGATTGTGCAGCAGGGGAGGTATGCTGCCCTGCAAGCTTCCTGAAATATAGCGCACCCCGCCCCCGGTTTTACGCCAAAACCGGGGGCTTTTTTGGGCAAATGTATGCTTGTTGCGCAAAAGTTGCGCGCGAAGTGGGCGCTGCCCTAGCCTTTTCCGTCAGAATTTCCAGTTTTCAGGCCGCAATACCGTGAATATCACCCATTGACGCAGGCTGAAAAGAGTGTATTCTTATGCTTGTAAGGAACAAGTTGTTCAAATACGCGCAACATAAATGCGCAACATTTGGCGACATATAGCTTCCAAAATCGGAAATGAAGGAGAACTCGATCATGAAAAAATGGATTTCCCGTCATAACGCTCTCGCTGCGGTGAGCACCGTGACTGCGGCCGCTATGCTGACCGCCTGTGGTGGTGCTGCATCCTCCTCTGCTGCGCCCTCTGCCGCATCTCAGGCCGATTCCGCTGCGTCCTCCGGTGAGGCTTCTTCCGCCGCAGAAAGCTGGGGCGATGTTAAGCTGACCATGTGGGGTGCTGAGGAAGACCAGACCATGCTGCGTGAGATGGCCGATGCTTTCATCGCGGAGAATGCCGACAAGGGCAACATTACGATCGAGATCGGTGTCCAGTCCGAGTCCAGTGCCAAGGATACTGTTCTGGCTGACCCCGAGGCAGCTGCCGATGTTTTCGCCTTTGCGGATGACCAGCTTAATGAGCTGGTGGCAGCCGGTGCCCTGCAGGAGATCCTGCTGAACCCCGAGGATGTCAAGAGCCGCAACCTGACTGGCTCCGTTGAGGCCGCGACCATGGACGGCAAGCTCTACGCCTACCCCATGACCGCTGACAACGGCTACTTCCTCTACTATGACAAGAGCGTTCTGAGCGAGGACGATGTCAAGAGCATGGACACCCTGCTGGCCAAGGCCGATGCCTCCGGCAAAAAGTTCATGATGAGCCTGAACGATGCATGGTACGTTTACAGCTTCTACGCTGGTGCCGGCCTGAAGGCTACCCTCGCCGATGACGGCGTCAACACTGTCTGCAACTGGAACGAGGCCCCCGGTGCCGATGTCACGCAGGCAATTCTGGATATGAGCGCCCAGCCCGCCTTCAAGTCCGGCGCGGATGCAGACATCGTTTCCGGCATCAAGGACGGCAGCTGCTGCGCCGCCATCTCCGGCACATGGAACGCCAATACTGCGCAGGATACTTGGGGCGACAACTACGCCGCCACCAAGCTGCCCACTTACACCCTGAATGGTGAGCAGGTGCAGATGGCTTCCTTCTCCGGTTACAAGCTGGTCGGCGTCAACCCCCACAGCGCCAATGTCGGTGTTGCCATGATGCTGGCTGACTACATCACCAACGAGGACAATCAGGCCAAGCGCTTCAATGACCGTCAGCTCGGACCCTCCAACATTGCTGCGAACGAGTCTGAGGCCGTGCAGAGCGCACCTGCCATCGCCGCACTGGCTGAGCAGAGCGACTACGCCACCCTGCAGCGCGTAGGTGCCAACTACTGGAGCTCCGCCGAGAGCTTGGGCGAGATCCTGGCTTCCGGCGACACGCAGGGCAAGACCACCCAGCAGCTGGTGGACGATGCCGTAGCCGGTATCACCGCACCCGTAACCCAGTAAAAAATAATCCAGCGGGCACGCAGCGGCTATGCAGCGTGCCCGCTTTTTTTAAATCCCGCGCATAAGAAGAAAGGAGATGACTTCTGTGGCAGAAATGGTTCTTGCACCATCGCGTGGCGACGGAAAAGAAGCAAATTTCATTCAGAAGTTCGGCCGCGCGTTTTTCCGCGGCGATGCCTTCACCAAGCTGTCTCTGCTTGTCTGGGGCCTGGGCTACATCGGGCATGGGCAGCTCATCAAGGCACTGCTGGTAACGCTGGTGCAGGGGTTGGGGCTGTATTTTCTGGGTACCTCCGGCATTCCGGCTTTAAAAAAGTTTGGCACGCTCGGCACTGTCCAGATGGAGATGCAGTTTAACCCGGTGACTCTTAAAAACGAGGTCAACAATTACGATAACTCGTTTGCTATTTTGCTGCTCAGCGTCATTGCGCTGGTGGTCATTGTCTCACTGGTCGTGGCGACCATGATGGTCGTGCAGTCGAATTACCTGCTGCAGCAGCAAAAGGCTGCCGGTAAAAAGCCCAACAGCTTCCGTCAGGACATCAACTGCTACCTCAATGAGAAATTCTATGTCACGCTGCTGACACTGCCGGTGCTGGGCGTGGTGGTTTTTACCATTGTACCGCTTTTCATTTTGATTGCCGTTGCCTTTACGAACTACGACCAGCAGCACATGCCGCCTGCCGCACTGTTTACATGGGTAGGGCTGGCAAACTTTGCTTCGCTGTTTGGCGGCCAGTCGCTGTCGATGACCTTCAGCTATGCATTCGGCAAGGTGCTGAGCTGGACACTGGTCTGGGCGTTCTTTGCGACCTTCACGAACTTCTTTGGCGGCGTGTTTCTGGCAATGTTCATCAACAACAAAAACACGAAGTGCCCCCGGCTCTGGCGTACCCTGTTTATGATTACCATTGCCGTGCCGCAGTTCGTCACGCTGCTGCTGGTGCGCAATTTCTTCTCGGATGCCGGCATCTTCAATACCATGATGAATAATGCGGGCGTCACTGATTTACTCAAAACCATTGGGCTTTTGGGGCAGAGCATGGACCATATTCCGTTTCTGACGGATCAGCATTGGGCCAAGTTCATGATCATTATGATCAACATCTGGGTCGGCGTTCCGTACCAGATGCTGATTGCCACCGGTGTGCTGATGAACATCCCCAGCGATATTCTGGAAGCCTCTACCATCGACGGCGCCAGCCCGCTGCAGTGCTTTATTCATATCAAGCTGCCCTACCTGCTCAGTGTGCAGGGGCCCGCGCTGGTGACGGATTTCGTCAAGAATGTCAACAACTTCAATGTCATCTACCTGCTGACGCAGGATGTCTACAAAACTAAGGATCAGGCCATGGCAGCGTCCAGCGCCAAGGAGGTCGACCTGCTGGTCACATGGCTGTTCCGTCTGACGCAGGAGCAGTATAACTATAAGATGGCGGCGGTCATCGGCATTATGGTATTTATCATCTGTGCCATCTTCACACTGGTTTGCTTCCGCTTCATCAATAAAAAGGAGGCGACGTTCTCTTGACACAGCAAACAGTTTCGCTGTCTGGCAGCTCGCAGGCGCAGCTGCGTCAGGGTCGCATCGTCCGCGGTGTGCGCAGCGTCATTCGCCATCTGATTCTTGCCCTGCTGGCAGGTATCTGGCTGGTGCCCATTGTCTGGCTGGTGGCAACCTCCTTCTCCACCGACCGCGGCATCAATGTGCGGCGGTTTTTCCCCGCTGGTTATACACTGGACAACTACGCTAATATCATGTTCCACCCCGATTCCGTTGCGCAGTTCCCACGCTGGTTTGTAAACACCTTTGTGGTTGCGTGCTTTACCTGCGTTATCTCCACCTGCTTTGTGCTGATGGTTGCCTATGCATTGAGCTGCTGCCGCTTTAAGGGACGCAGGCTGCTCCAGAATCTGTCGGTCATTGTCAACCTGTTCCCCGGTGTTCTGGCGATGATTGCAGTTTACTTCGTCTTGAAGTACCTCAACCTGACCAACTCCTACGCCGGTCTTATCATGGTCTATGCCGGTTCGTCTGGACTTGGCTACCTGATCTGTAAGGGCTTTTTTGATACCACGCCGGTTTCCCTGCGTGAGGCCGCTAAACTGGACGGTGCCTCCGATGCGCGGATATTCTTTCAGGTCGTGCTGCCGATGTCCAAGCCGATTTTGGTGTACACCATCATCAGCTCCTTTATGATTCCCTGGACGGACTTCGTCATGGCGAAGATGATTCTGAACTCCGGCGTCTCCGCCGACTGGACGGTCGCCATCGGCCTGTTCAATATGCTGCAGAGAACGCTCATCAACAACTACTTTGCGCTGTTCTGTGCAGGCGGTGTGCTGGTCTCCGTCCCCATCTCGATTTTGTTTATTATCATGCAGAAATTCTATGTCGAGGGCATTACCGCCGGCGCAGATAAGGGCTGATCGTAAACTCGTTTTTTCTCCTTCAACAGCAAAGCGGCACCGCCATGT
>ULVC01035374.1_pt1 | contig 13850 bp, 9 predicted proteins | sample 1958821 | NCBI WGS metagenome assembly ULVC01 (sample SAMEA4835769, study PRJEB28245) | human gut metagenome | biome: gut microbiome; material: fecal sample | place: Denmark | collected 2008 | reverse complement strand
TCTTAGAAAGCTGATACCGGATACGGTGCCAGCCACCCATATGGGGACGGAGGTACCTGTCACTGGTACAGGAGCTGCGGCTGACACTTTAGCACCCCAGAAGATGGTGTATGTGTCTGAGAGTGGAATCAAGGCAAAAGAGGACATAGACAGGCTCAAGGCAAATGGAACTGATGCGGTGCTCATAGGTGAGACATTTATGAGAAGTCCCGACAAGAAGAAGTTGTTTGCGGAACTTAGAGGCGAGTAACATATTATATAGAAGAAACACAATACAAAAGTGTAGAAATTACATTTGAAAATATATCTGAGAAGACAAAAACAGGAGGAAAAACATATGTCAAAAGGCAGATTTGGCGTTCACGGCGGCCAGTACATTCCAGAGACTCTGATGAATGCGATGCTGGAGCTGGAGGAGACTTACAAAAAATATAAGGATGATCCGGAGTTTAACAGAGAACTCACAGAGATGCTCAACGAGTATGCGGGAAGACCTAGCAGACTTTATTATGCGGAGAGAATGACAAAGGATCTGGGCGGAGCAAAGATCTACCTTAAGAGAGAGGATCTGAACCACACAGGAGCGCACAAGATCAACAACGTAATCGGACAGATGCTCCTTGCCAAGAGAATGGGCAAGACAAGAGTTATCGCGGAGACCGGTGCCGGACAGCATGGAGTTGCAACAGCTACAGTTGCAGCCATGATGGGCATGGAGTGCGAGATATACATGGGTGAGGAGGACACGATCAGACAGGCTCTCAACGTGTACAGAATGAGACTCTTAGGAGCAAAGGTTCATCCGGTAAAGACTGGAACAGCCACACTGAAGGATGCTGTATCTGAGGCATTCCGTGAGTGGACAAGCAGGATTGATGACACACACTATGTACTCGGCTCAGTCATGGGACCATATCCTTTCCCTGAGATCGTCCGTGATTTCCAGGCTGTGATCAGTAAAGAGATCAAGGCACAGCTCATGGAGAAGGAGGGAAGACTTCCTGATGTCGTCATGGCATGTGTGGGCGGCGGTTCAAATGCCATCGGAGCTTTCTACGATTTCATACCTGACGAGAGCGTCAGGCTGATCGGCTGTGAGGCAGCGGGCAGAGGTGTTGATACATTTGAGACAGCGGCAACTATCGCAACAGGAAAGCTTGGTATATTCCATGGCATGAAGTCATACTTCTGTCAGGATGAATATGGCCAGATCGCACCTGTATATTCTATCTCAGCGGGACTTGATTATCCGGGAATCGGACCTGAGCACGCGTACCTTCACGACATAGGACGTGCAGAGTATGTGGCGATCACAGATGACGAGGCAGTTGATGCATTTGAGTATCTGTCAAGGATCGAGGGAATCATCCCTGCGATAGAGAGCGCCCACGCTGTGGCTTACGCCATGAAGCTGGCACCTACAATGGACAAGGATAAAATAATAGTGATCAATGTATCAGGACGTGGTGACAAGGACGTTGCAGCCATCGCAAGATACAGAGGGGAGGATCTTCATGAGTAATATATCAAAAGCATTTGAGCATGGAAAAGCATTTATACCATTTGTGACATGTGGCGATCCGTCGCTGGATGTGACAGAGGAGGTAGTATACGCAATGGTGGAGGCCGGTGCAGACCTCATCGAGTTGGGAATCCCATTCTCTGACCCGACAGCCGAGGGTCCGGTTATTCAGGGCGCAAATATAAGAGCGCTTGCAGGCGGCGTGACGACAGACAAGGTATTTGACCTTGTGAGAAAGCTCCGCAAGAAAGTGACAATACCTATGGTGTTCATGACATATGCAAATGTCGTGTTCTCGTACGGTTCGGAGAGATTCATCAGCACATGCAGGGAGATCGGCATAGATGGACTGATCCTTCCTGACATTCCTTACGAGGAGAAGGATGAGTTTGACGGAATCTGCAAGCAGTATGATGTGGATCTCATTTCACTTATCGCACCTACATCCCATGAGAGAATATCCATGATCGCAAATGATGCGAGTGGATTTGTATACTGCGTGTCATCACTCGGTGTAACCGGAACCAGAACCAAGATCACCACAGACATAGGAGCAATGGTCGATCTGGTGAAGAAGGCGAAGGACATCCCTTGCGCTGTAGGTTTCGGAATATCCACACCTGAGCAGGCAAAGCAGATGGCGGAGAAGTCAGACGGTGTCATTGTCGGTTCAGCCATCGTCAAGCTGTGCGCCCAGTACGGCAAGGACTGTGTGCCTTATGTGACAGATTATGTGAAGAGCATGAAGGATGCGATAAGGTAGGAAATTATAGATACTAATTTGGGTATGCATTTGTGGATGCATATTTAAGAGAGTCGGAGAAATCTGGCTCTCTTGTGTTTTATAGATATATTTATAAATATGTTGACACCACAATTAGTTTTTGATATAACATATACATCAGCGATTGCTGATATCCATAATGAAAATTGAATAAATCATATTTTAAGTAGAAGAGTTTGAAAACATGATGAGTAGCAAGTGCTACAAGTCTGCGATCATGACTCTTTTTTTGTTGCCTTTTGGGCATGGGGCAGATTTCAAATGAAAACTGAATATGCATCTGCCCGGTATCCGGGGCAGCAAAGAATACGGACACAGCGACTGTCGTCGGCTGAAAAATGACAGACCGGGGAGCGGGCACCATGGAGGTGTGAGCTGGTGAAGCTTCAGATAACACATTGACAACATTTTGTAGATTTATTTTAGGTTTATTTTTTCATTATGGAGGTAACGATTATGAGATATTCATTTACAGAAAAGACATCACACAGACAGCAGGAGACAGCATACATGCTTTACATGATCATCGGCAGCTATTTTCACAGATGCAGCTGCAGATCAAAGGCGTTGGAGGAGAATCTCTTCCTTTATTATAAGGAGCTTCAGGAGAAGAGACAGGTGGAGAAGGAGAGACAGATCATCAGAGTCAGCGAGGGTGTGCTGAAAGACAATATGACAGATCTTGCGGAGATGAATGCTGAGGTGGTTATCTCAAGGGCAGATGATCTGTATATATTAAGATTTTACACAGGATTTGAGAGAGTCGTGGTGACTGTCGATGAGAAAGGCTGCTATGAGATAAGCCTGGGTAGGGATGAACTAGCGGCATAGAAGGTGTTGTGAGCAAACAGATGAAGTATAGTGGCAGTTGTTCAGGGGGATAAATAAACTTGAGCAACTGCCGTGTTTTCACTTGATATGGGAACTAATGTTCGATATAATAGATGCAGGCTTTAGCCTAGAGTAGGAGACTTTTATGGATCATTTTGAATTGGTATCGGAATACAAGCCCACCGGAGATCAGCCGGAGGCAATAGAAAAATTGGTAAAGGGTTTTCAGGAAGGTAATCAGTTTGAGACGCTGCTGGGTGTAACCGGATCTGGTAAGACTTTTACCATGGCGAATGTCATACAGCAGCTGAATAAGCCCACGCTTATACTTGCACATAACAAGACTCTGGCGGCGCAGCTTTATGGGGAGATGAAGGAGTTTTTTCCGAACAATGCGGTGGAGTATTTTGTATCATACTACGATTATTATCAGCCGGAAGCATATGTGGCGTCTACGGATACTTATATTGCAAAGGATTCGTCTATTAATGACGATATTGACCGGATGAGACATAGCGCCACAGCAGCACTCATAGACAGAAAAGATGTCATAGTGGTTGCATCTGTATCGTGTATATATGGCATCGGTGATCCGGACGAGTACAGGAATCAGATGTTGTCGTTCAGAGTTGGCATGATAAAGGACAGAGATCAGGTCATCGATGAACTGACAGATATACAGTATGACAGGAATGACATGGATCTGCAGAGAGGCACATTCAGAGTGCGTGGGGATGTACTTGAGATAATTCCTGTGTCAACATTTGACGATGGAATAAGGATAGAATTCTTTGGGGATGAGATAGACAGGATCACAGAGTTTGATCCGCTCACCGGAGAGGGAAAGAGAGATCTGACATATACATGCCTGTTTCCGGCATCTCACTATGTGGTTGGACAGGAGAAGATGGAGAAGGCGCTGAAGAGGATAGAGGCGGAGCTCAAGGACAGAGTTGCTTACTTCAAGTCAAAGGATAAACTCATCGAGGCACAGCGTATCGAGGAGAGAACTAACTTTGATATGGAGATGATGAGAGAGACTGGATTTTGCTCTGGTATAGAGAACTATTCCGGTCCGCTGGCTGGAAGATCAGCCGGAGAGACGCCGAGCACACTGCTGGATTTCTTTGATGATGACTTTCTTCTTATTATAGATGAGTCACATATGACGGTGCCTCAGGTCGGTGCGATGTATTCTGGAGACCGTTCCCGTAAAATGAATCTGGTGGACTATGGATTCAGGCTTCCATCGGCACTTGACAACAGACCACTCAACTTCTCGGAATTTGAGCAGAAGCTTGATCAGGTCATGTTTGTATCAGCCACACCGGGCAAATACGAGGAGGAGCACCAGATGCTTATGGCTGAACAGATCATCAGACCTACAGGACTTCTTGATCCGCCGGTTGAGGTCAGACCGGTGGAAGGTCAGATAGATGATCTGCTGAAAGAGGTTCGCAAGGAGACCGAGCAGGGACACAAGGTACTTGTGACAACACTTACCAAGCGTATGGCTGAAGATCTCACCAGCTATATGAGGGACAATGATATAAAGGTAAAATATCTGCACTCGGATATAGACACCATGGAGAGAGTTGAGATAGTGAGAGATCTCCGCCTTGGAGTATTTGATGTGCTTGTTGGAATCAACCTTCTGAGAGAGGGTCTTGATATACCGGAGATCACACTGGTAGCCATACTTGACGCTGATAAGGAAGGTTTCCTGCGATCGGAGACATCACTCATCCAGACCATAGGAAGAGCAGCCCGAAATGTGGATGGACATGTCATCATGTATGCGGATACTATCACGGGTTCTATGAAGTATGCCCTCGATGAGACGAGCAGACGTCGTGAGATACAGCAGAAGTATAATGAGGAACATGGAATAACCCCTAAGACTATAGAGAAGAGCATAAGGGATCTCATAACCATAGAGGTGAAGAAGGAGGAACTTCCAGAGGAGGATAAGGACGCTGAGTCCATGACGAAGAAGGAGCTTCAGAAGGTTATCGCCAAGCTGACCAAGAAGATGAATATGGCGGCAGCAGACCTCAACTTTGAGGTGGCGGCAGAGATCAGGGATCAGCTCAAGGTGTATAAGGCGGCACTGAGAGATTATGATAAAGAATAGATGGATGCAGGGTAGATAATTAAGATATAACAAATATAAATAATAAAGAGAAAAGGTTAGATCAAGATGGAAGACAATAAGAATTATGAACGTGGTGAGCATCTGGAGAATATAACGGATGCGAGCATGAAAGATGATGATTATTTCAACGCCAGCAGGAATATTGACAGGAAGTATATTACTATTGAGGGCGCACGTGAAAATAATCTGAAGAATATCAATGTCAAGATTCCAAGGGACAAATTTGTTGTCGTGACAGGACTTTCGGGATCAGGTAAGTCTTCACTGGCATTTGACACGATATATGCGGAGGGACAGAGACGATACATGGAGTCACTGTCCTCCTATGCGAGACAGTTCCTTGGACAGGCTGAGAAGCCGGACGTGGACAAGATAGAGGGACTTTCCCCTGCAATCTCCATAGATCAGAAGTCAACAAACAGAAATCCTCGATCCACAGTTGGCACTGTCACTGAGATATACGACTATTTCAGACTTCTCTATGCCAGAGTGGGAATACCACACTGCCCGAACTGTGGTAAGGTCATAAGCAGACAGACGGTTGACCAGATGGTGGATGAGATCATGAAGCTACCTGAGAGGACAAAGTTCATGGTGCTTGCGCCTGTGGTCAGAGGCCGAAAGGGAGAGCATGTAAAGCTGCTGGAGAAGGCAAAGAAGAGCGGATTTGTCAGAGTGGTTGTCGATGGCAGCATGTATGAGCTGTCGGAGGAGATAAAGCTCGATAAGAACAAGAAGCACAGTATAGATATAGTAGTCGATCGTCTGGTTGTAAGACAGGATGTGGAGAGGCGACTCACAGATTCCATAGAGACCGCACTTCAGCTTGCAGAGGGGCTTATGAAAATTGAGGTGATCGGGGAGAGGGATGAGAATGGTGTTCAGAAGGAGAATACCATTATCAATTTCTCAGACAGCTTTTCATGCCCGGATTGCGGAATCAGCATAGATGAGATAGAGCCGAGAAGCTTTTCGTTCAACAATCCATTTGGCGCATGCCCGACATGTGCAGGTCTTGGCTTCAAGATGGAATTTGATCCGGATCTTATGATACCCGATCAGAGTTTGTCGATAAATGATGGAGCCATAGTGGTTCTGGGATGGCAGTCATGCAATGATGGCAAGAGCTATTCAAATGCAATACTCAGGGCACTCAGTGCGGAGTATGGATTCTCTCTTGATACGCCATTTCAGGATTATCCACAGGATATCAAGGATCTCTTATTATATGGAAAGAACTCTCGCCCGGTTAAGGTGCATTATAAAGGACAGCGCGGGGAGGGAGTGTATGATATAACATTTGAGGGACTCATAAAGAGTGTTGCCAGAAGATACAGGGAGACATCTGCGGAGTCCACAAAGGCCGAGTATGAGACATTCATGACTGTAACTCCGTGTGAGGTCTGTGGTGGTAAGAGACTTAAGCCGACAGCCCTTGCTGTTACAGTTGGAGATAAGAATATTGCCGAACTTACAGAACTACCTATCACAGAACTTGCAAAGTTCATGAAAGATCTGGAGCTCACTGACAGACAGAAGATGATAGGTGCGGCCATACTCAAGGAGATCAGGTCGAGACTGCATTTTCTTATTGATGTGGGACTTGACTATCTGTGTCTGAGTAGAGGTACAAGCACGCTCTCAGGTGGAGAGGCACAGAGAATAAGACTTGCCACGCAGATAGGTTCAGGTCTGGTCGGAGTTGCATATATTCTGGATGAGCCAAGTATCGGACTTCACCAGAGGGACAATGACAAGCTGATAGCAGCGCTCAAGAATCTGAGAGACCTTGGAAATACGCTTATCGTTGTAGAGCACGACGAGGATACCATGAGGGCGGCGGATCACATTATAGATATAGGACCGGGAGCCGGTGCAAATGGTGGATATGTGGTAGCTGAGGGTACGGCTGAAGATATTATGAAATGTGAGAATTCTATCACCGGTGACTACTTAAGCGGCAGGAAGAAGATAGAGGTTCCGGATGTGAGGAGAAAGCCAACCGGATGGCTCACTGTCAAGAATGCTTATGAGAACAATCTCAAGCATATAGATGTGGACATACCACTTGGAATCATGACATGTGTGACGGGTGTGTCTGGTTCAGGAAAGAGTTCTCTGGTAAATGAGATCTTGTACAAGAAGCTGGCGAGAAGACTCAACAAGAGCAGGATTAAAGCAGGAAAGCACGACCATATCATTGGCTATGATGCTTTGGATAAGATTATCAATATAGACCAGTCACCTATAGGTAGAACGCCGAGATCCAATCCGGCTACTTATACAGGTACATTTGATCTGATAAGGGATTTGTTTGCTGGAACCAAGGATGCCAAGGCAAGAGGTTACGGCAAGGGAAGATTCAGCTTCAATGTATCTGGTGGACGATGCGAAGCGTGTCGAGGAGATGGAATAATCAAGATAGAGATGCACTTCCTGCCAGATATATATGTGCCATGTGAAGTGTGCGGAGGAAAGAGATATAACAGGGAGACTCTGGAGGTCAAGTACAAGGGCAAGAGTATCAATGAAGTCCTTGACATGACAGTTGACGAGGCATGTGAGTTCTTTGCAAATGTGCCAAGGATACTGAGGAAGATAGAGACTCTCCGTGATGTGGGACTCGGATATATCAAGCTTGGACAGCCGTCCACCACTTTGTCAGGAGGAGAGGCACAGAGAATCAAACTTGCAACTGAGCTGTCAAGACGTGGAACGGGAAAGACTATATATGTGCTTGACGAGCCAACCACCGGACTTCATTTTGCTGATGTTCACAGGCTTGTGGATATACTCAGAAGGCTCAGTGAAGGCGGCAATACAGTGGTGGTTATCGAACATAATCTTGACGTTATCAAGACCGCAGATTATATTATTGACATGGGACCTGAAGGAGGCGCAGGCGGTGGAACGGTCATTGCCAGAGGAACTCCGGAGGAAGTTGCGAAGATACCTCAGTCCTATACAGGACAGTATCTGAAGAGGTATCTCGATATGTAAGGGATGTGTCGAATAATTACATCGGAGGTAGATGACAACATGGATGAACAGAATAGAGTAGAAGATATATACGGAGTTGATGGCGGGTCGACTTCTGAGCAGAATGTGGAGCAGGAAAAGGCTATGATGGCTGAGCAAAGTCAGGCACAGAATGGTCAGGGAGCGCAGTCAGTTCAAGCACCATATAGTCAGGTAGCACAGCCAGCTCAGTCACTGTATCAGCAGATGCCACAGTATGGCCAGCCAATGCAGCCACCATACCAGCAGATGCAGCAGTATGGTCAGCCGGTACAGCAGCCATATCAGCCACAGTCGCAGTATGGTCAGCCGGTACAGCAGCCATATCAGCCACAGGCACAGTATGGCCAGGGCGTACAGCCAATGCAGCCACCATATCAGCAGATGCCACAGTATGGTCAGCCAACCCAGCAGCCATACCAGCCACAGTCGCAGTACGGCCAGCCGGTACAGCCAACGCCATACAACAACCCTATGGGTTATATGGGATATGAGAACAGGCAGAACATACCTGGTGATGTGAAGAAGGGATCCACACATGTACCTAATATGTTAAACCTGATCGGCATTATCATGGCTGTTGTATCAGTATTTATTCCTTATGCATATATGGGTACAGATGCCAGAAGCATAGTTGGAGTGTTTGGGATAAATGTATTATCCATGCTTATTGTGGCTGTAGTTCTCATAGCAGACGTGATATGTGCATTTATCAACAAAGCGGGCTGTTATATAGCAGATCTTGTAATATCCATAGCTGTTGGCGGAATATTGATATTTGAATTTGTTCTGTCATTGATAGATCTTGGCAAGCTTGACGCAGCGGCAAATGCAAGACTCGGAGTCGGCGCATGGATCAGCGTGGCAGCAGCATTTTTCATGCTGATATCAGTTCCTATATGGTGGACGATCAGCAGGAAGAAGGACAAGGCAGAGAATCAGGATTAGACATTAATATTAGTAGAATGTATGATATAAAAATAAGAACCCCATCATGGCTTATACAAGCTGTGATGGGGTTCCTTTAAGTTTACGTGAGCGATACTTGTCCGAAAGTTGTCGAACAGTTTATCGTTACATTTGTTAATTGTTCTGTTAAAGAATTAGTCGTTAGCCTTACCAACTGATCCGAAGAGTTCCATCTTCTCCTTAACAGTAGCCTTGATAGCCTCGAAACCAGGAGCGAGAAGCTTTCTAGGATCAAATCCCTTGCCCTCGAGATCTTTACCAGCCTCGATGTACTTTCTTGTAGCATCTGCGAATGATAACTGGCACTCTGTGTTAACGTTGATCTTTGAAACGCCAAGTGAAATAGCCTTCTTGATCATGTCAGCTGGGATACCTGTACCACCGTGAAGAACTAATGGCATAACGCCTGTCTTCTGCTGGATAGCATCAAGTGTCTCAAAGCTAAGTCCCTTCCAGTTAGCTGGGTACTTACCATGGATGTTACCGATACCAGCTGCAAGCATATCTACACCAAGATCAGCGATAGTCTTGCACTCTGCTGGATCAGCGCACTCGCCCATACCAATAACTCCGTCTTCCTCACCACCGATAGAACCAACCTCACACTCGATTGAGAGGCCAAGCTGATGAGCTACGTTAACGAGCTCTGTTGACTTAGCAAGGTTCTCCTCGAATGGATAGTGTGAACCATCGAACATGATTGAAGTAAATCCAGCCTTAACACACTTGTAGCATCCTTCGTATGTTCCGTGATCAAGGTGAAGAGCTACAGGAACTGTGATTCCAAGTGACTCATCCATAGCCTTAACCATTGCTGCAACTGTCTCAAATCCTGTCATATACTTTCCAGCGCCCTCTGAAACACCAAGGATAACAGGTGACTGAAGCTCCTGAGCTGTGAGGAGAACAGCCTTTGTCCACTCAAGGTTGTTGATGTTGAACTGACCTACTGCGTAGTGACCAGCCTTAGCTTTCTTTAACATTTCTGTTGCTGAAACTAACATTTGTAAAATCCTCCGTAAAATTATATTTGGATACAACGTACCCACTTACGCTGATTATACCCCATATAATAAGAAAATAAAAGAATTTTTAGCCAAAAGTTCAACATATAGTTAGTTTGAACTTATCGATAGAAAATAAAACATTTATAAAGAATAGCCTGCCTTAATTGCATTGAAAAAAAATAAATGCTATGATTTTCCAGTAATAATGACAAATCTATCAAAGTGTAATGCATATAGAACACAATATGATTTTTGTAAGGAGGATAGAATGCTTCAGCTTAAGAATATCGTGAAGGATTATCACACTGGTGATGAAGTTGTTCAGGCACTTAAGGGTGTATCTGTGAACTTCAGAAGAAATGAGTTCGTGTCCATACTTGGTCAGTCGGGTTGTGGAAAGACAACGCTTCTGAACATAGTGGGCGGACTGGATCAGTACACCAGTGGAGATCTGGTTATCAATGGCAAGTCGACAAAGGATTTCAAGTCAAGAGACTGGGATTCATATAGAAACAATTCAGTCGGATTCGTATTCCAGAGCTACAATCTGATACCGCACCAGTCGGTATTGTCAAATGTAGAGCTTGCGCTTACTTTGTCTGGAGTATCAAAGGCAGATAGAAGAAAGAGAGCGAAGGAGGTTTTGGAGAAGGTTGGTCTGGGAAATCAGATTCACAAGAAACCAAACCAGATGTCCGGTGGACAGATGCAGAGAGTTGCCATCGCCAGAGCACTCATAAACGATCCGGATATTCTGTTGGCTGATGAGCCAACGGGTGCACTTGACACAGAGACAAGTGTTCAGATCATGGAACTGCTCAAGGAGATAGCCAAGGACAAGCTGGTTATTATGGTCACGCACAACCCGGAGTTGGCACAGCAGTATTCAACAAGAATCGTAAAGCTCCTCGATGGAAATATAATAGATGACTCCAATCCATTCTCAGATGAGGATGAAGCAAAGGAGGATGACGGAAGTTATGAACCTAGAAAGACATCCATGAGTATGTTCACAGCGTTCTCGCTGAGTCTGAACAACCTCATGACCAAGAAAGGAAGGACATTCTTAACAGCATTTGCCGGAAGTATAGGAATCATAGGAATAGCGCTTATCTTGTCGCTTTCATCCGGATTTCAGAAGTATATCAACGATGTGCAGGAGGAGACGCTTGCCACGTATCCGGTGCAGATAACGAAGAAAGCGATGGATTACGATGAGCTGCTCTCAAAGATGGTAGGTAACAACGAGGAGGATTCAGATCACAATCACGCTGGCGAGGACAAGGTATATTCGGGAGATATCATGGGAGACATGCTCGTGTCCATGGTGTCAGATGTGAAGGAGAACGACCTTGAGTCATTTAAGAATTATATAGAAGACGATGCAAACGGTTTCACCAAGTATACAAGTGATATAACATACACATATGATACACCATTATATGTGTTTAACGAGAACAGTGCAAATGGCGGTGTTGCCCAGGTAAATCCAAGCACCACAATGACAGATATGGGATTTGGAGGTATGGCGGAGGCACAGGAGTCAACGGCAGATTTCATGTCGGCATTCAGCTACGGTTCATCGTCAATGGACATGTGGACACAGATGCTTGACAACGACACTCTGCTCAAGCAGCAGTACGATGTGCTGGCAGGACACTGGCCTGAGAATAAGAACGAGGTTGTACTTGTCGTCGACAAGAACAATGAGATAAGTGATTTTACACTGTATACTCTTGGACTTAGGGATTCAAAGGAACTGAGCGATATGGTTTCAACCATACTTGCTGGCGGAGAGGCACCGGAGCTTGAGCAGATGGTGTTTACATACGATGACCTTCTTAATCTCAAGTTTAAGGTTGTGCTTCCGGGCGATCTGTACAAGAAGAATGATGATGGAACATACACAGATATGAGTTCTGATGCTGATTTTCTGAAGTCTGCTGTGGCCGGGGGCCTTGAAGTAAAGGTGTCGGCAGTAATCAGGGCTTCGGATAAAGCGTATGCAACTACCATGCAGCCGGGATATATAGGTTACACATCGGAGCTTGCCAATTACATAGTTTCAGAGAACGAGAAGACAGATGTGCTTAAGGCTCAGATGGATAATCCTGATACTGACATGTTCACAGGAATGCCATTTTCAGATGGCAAGGAACTGACAGCGGATGATGTGGATATGGATTCTGTTATGCAGCAGCTTATGGCTTCAGGTCAGGTTACTGAGGACATGCAGGCACAGATGGCGTCCATGACCAAGGATCAGCTCTTCGATATGCTCAAGGGTTACGGTTTCTTCCAGGAGTCAACATCTACTTATGAGGATAACATGTCAAAGCTTGGATATGCAGAGCTTGCAAAGCCGGCTTCCATCAACCTCTACTGTGCAGAATTTGCGGATAAGGACGAGATAACAAAGCTTATAGACAAGTACAACGAGGATTATCCTGACAAGGAGATCACATACACTGATTACATCGGAATCATGCTGTCATCGGTGACCAAGATCATCAACGCGATAACTTATGTACTCATTGCATTTGTGGCAATTTCATTGATAGTTTCATCCATCATGATCGGAATAATCACATATATCTCAGTTCTTGAGAGAACAAAGGAGATTGGTATTCTGCGAAGCATAGGAGCTTCAAAGAAGGATATCTCAAGAGTGTTCAATGCGGAGACATTTATCATAGGTCTCTTCTCAGGACTCATAGGAATCGGCGTGACGGTGCTGATCAATATACCGATTAGTAAGGTGATAGAGAGTTATATCAACGTTGCCGGTGTATCGGCGCTTCCTTGGAAGGGTGGAGTGATGCTGGTAATCATCAGCGTTATACTGACATTGATCGGAGGACTTATCCCATCGAGAATTGCAGCTAAGAAGGATCCTGTTATAGCGCTCAGAAGTGAGTAATTATAAATTATCTGAATACAAAAAGAAAAGGCTGCCATCTCTGGCAGCCTCTTCTTTTTGTATTAAAAGGGAGTGACTGCAACTACATTATGTGAGGGGAGGGTGTTGCAGTCGTTTATGAAAAAGGGGATGTAAACAACTCGCTTACGCTCTCGCTGTTTACATTTAATAATATACTGAGAAAATGTGTTCTAATTTTGGAGAAGTTGTGTAGAAAATGTGTTTTTCGGGTAAAAATATGAAGATGCTGTAAGAAATTTAAAGGATATAAAAACAGCATAAGGCAGACATGGCTAGAAATTAGAAAGGTAAGTAAAGGTATGAGACAAAATGTGTATTGTCCTGTTTATTTTTGCTGATCATATAATGTATAATGGTAGAAATGTATTTAGGAGGATAAACAGATGGCAGGAAGTCATATAGCAATACCAACCATTCTTAAGATCGGAAAGGGAACCCTGAATGATCTGGGCAAATATATAAGTGCTTCCGGGATGAAGAATGCTGTTATTTATTTTGGAAATGGACTCATAGACATGTTTGGACAGCAGGTCATGGATTCTCTGAAGAAGGAAAATGTGACAGTTGTGGAGTACAGAGAGCTGGATTCCACCAATATAGAGGATATAATCAAGCTGGCATTT
>ULVC01012402.1_pt1 | contig 14165 bp, 12 predicted proteins | sample 1958821 | NCBI WGS metagenome assembly ULVC01 (sample SAMEA4835769, study PRJEB28245) | human gut metagenome | biome: gut microbiome; material: fecal sample | place: Denmark | collected 2008 | reverse complement strand
CTTTTTTCGAAACTTTTTTGCTAAAAGTTTTGTTGTTTCGAATAACATTTGTACCTTTGTAACAACATACTCACCCCCGCTTCCCTTTAGAACAGCGCGCTCAGGGTGAGTCTTTTTTGTTCTTTTTGTCATGTTCGGTGTTTAGCTATTCGATAAATGCAGAAGAAGATAGATCTGATATTGACAAATTTGTACTCAACCATATAATAATAGGTAAGCAATGACCGGAAAGATTGGAAGAAAAAAGGTATTGAAGTTTCGCGACTTCCCAACACGCCTACATGGCGAGGTATTCTTTGTAGAGAATGGGTATGATGAAAAGTTGAACCTTTCCATCATCAACCATCTCGTGGATATCAACAACTTGTTTATCAGCAAGTCTATTCATTTTAATTATTTCCCATTTCTGGGTCCTCATATCAGGAAGACAGCTCTCTACAGCTATCCTGCGATGAATAAAGAGGATTTGAACATCTCTGTTCCTTCCGATTTGCTGTTGTCGCAATTGGTAGAAGAAAAGAATAAGGAGAAATTACATCCTAGCATCTTACAGCTAGACTATGAGGAGGATGGCATATATTATGTCAATTCCTATTCTTTGTCTATAGAGGAAGATGAGGATTTTATGCCATTGATGCAGGCTGCGTATGATAAGTTGCCGGATTGCAAAGTGATGTTCAGCTCTGTTGATGATTTTCCATACAGTATATTTGATCCGACTCCGATTCCGGCAGATGAAACATTCAGCTATGATATCAGGCAGAAGATGAAGGAGGTGTACCGACAGGTACAGGACTTACGCCTTGGCGGAGTAAGCGATTGGGTGCTGAAGCAGTATCTCTTTCCACCCAAGAACCTGAGTAGAATGGTCATCACGGAGAATTACGATATCATACTGCCCGACTATCATGATATGACTATCAAGATGGAGCCATTGGTAAAGGCGGTGTATATTCTCTTTTTGCGTCATGAGGAGGGAATCCTTTTCAAATGCCTGTCGGATTACAGGGAAGAGCTATATGATATCTATGTGGATATTCGCAAGAAATCGAACAACAACGGGGCTCATCTTTCAGAAGAGAAGATTCGCCAGAGCATCGAAGCCCTGACGAATCCATTGTCTAATTCTATCAATGAGAAATGTGCCCGTATCCGCCAAGCCTTCACACTCCAGTTTGATGAAAGTCTAGCCGGGAGTTATTTCATTGATGGCAATCGTGGCGAACCCAAGAAGATACCATTGGATAGAAAGCTTGTGGAGTGGAAGTGAATTTTCTTAGGTATTCTTCCTGTATAACAAATAAACTCCTATGGCAACCCAAACGCTCGGTCCGAGGTTTGGGTTGCCACGCATAATGATACAGATAAAGCCAATTACTCCAATCAGAATACATGCCCATCCCCAAATCTTCAACTTAGTTCTTCTTTTCAAGCTCATTTGGCGTTTTCTTCTTAGAGCATAATACGACAATGAGACCAATCACCACATTGATGAGTGAGATACCAAAAGCCCATCCGAAACCAATCTTTCTGTTTCTTCCCAGGCAACCAACGCCGAATGCTAACGCTACGGCAATCACGAAAAAAAAGAGTCTTTCCATATTCCTATTATTTTTATTGTTATTTTGGCTGCAAAAATAATAAATGGTGGTAGATGCTGCAAATGTTTAGGCTCCACAAGGCTTGTGGAGGTAAGTTTTTCCCGAGTTTGTACATCTGTTTGCAAAAAAAGAACTAACTTTGCCATCTCATAAAGTATTAATTAAAAAAGGTTATAATTATGATGTTACCAATTATTTCAGTATTGATTGGCATAAGTTTGATGTATTACATCCGCCAGAAAAGAGCAGAAAAAGAGATGGATGAGATCGTTAATTCTATCTCGCCATCTAATGATAGCAATGAGAATATTGGTACTAGAGACTTGTGTCTTGAGTTGCTCCGGCAGCTTAATTGTGAAGTTCGTATAGAGAATGATGACATTTACTTCACGTATCAAAATGAGAAGTTTATGATAGAGGCTTCAAACGACTCTGCCTTTATTACAATTTGGGACCTTCATTGGGATATGGTGGATTCGGAGAATATCCAAGATGTAGAGAATATGAAAAAGGCTGTTAATCGTACTAATCAATTAGTGCATAATACGGTTTTGTATATGTCGTATGAGGAAGAAAAGTCTTATTATATTCTGTCTAAGTTGCAATGTTTGCTAATGCACAACATTCCAAACACAAAAGCCTATCTTGCTGCGATTCTTAATGACTTTTTCAGAACCAAGCAATGTTACTCTCTGGTTCTTGATGAAATAGGCAAAGATGTACAGGATGGTACTATATTAAATTAGGTGAAAAAATAGCTAATGGTTTGGTAGTATCGTAAGTCTTTTGTACCTTTGGGGCAAAACAATTAACAGAAAAAGTCAATGCAATATCCTTTGATATCAGAATATGTTAGAGCCATACAAGATGCAAGTAACAATCTTGATGAGTTGGCTCATTTGGTACCAGTGCAAGATGATCATGGTGAGCCATATCGTAGCAGTGGTGCTTTTGCCGTCGTGTTCAAAATGAAAGATGAACAGACAGGGAAATGCTTTGCCTTAAAGTGCTTTACTGAAGAACAAGAAGGTAGAGCTGAGGCTTATCGCCAGATTGCAGATGAGTTGGAGTTCGTAGATTCTTCTTATATTACTTCTGTAAAGTACTTAGACAAAGAAATCTTTGTAGATAGCAGTTGTGAGGAGGATGAGTTTCCTGTTCTTCTGATGGATTGGATTGATGGTGAAACGATGGAGACATACATTGCTGAGAACAATCAAGACAATTATGCTATGGCAATGCTTTGCTATCGCTTCTGTAAAATGGCAGCGTGGCTTCGCTCTCAACCATTTGCTCATGGTGATATTAAGCCAGACAACATCATGGTTCGTCCCGATGGAAATCTGACATTGGTAGATTATGATGGTATGTTTGTTCCTGCTATGAAGGGACAGAAGTCTCCAACAATTGGTACAAAGGACTTTTCTCATCCTTTGCGAACCGTCGATGATTTTGATGAAACCATCGATGACTTTGCTTTGGCAAGCATCGCCTTGTCATTGAAGGCTATTTCTTTGAAACCATCCTTGCTTGATGAATATGGTGCGGCTGATAGATTGCTCTTTTCTGCTGAGGATTATCGTGACTTGAGCAAGAGCAAAATGCTGTCGGCTTTGCAAGAGTTAATGGATAAGGAAGAGATAAACACTCTTCTTTCAATCTTTTTGTTAGTTAATGCAAAGAAGAATCTTTCCATGTGCTCTTATCTAGCTTTTTTACAAGCAAAACCTCAATTTGATACGATGATGGTATTTCCTACAAAAATATCAGATGATGATTTTAAAAGTGCAGTTTATGATGAATATGGTGCTTTATATAGTGCAGATGGAAAAAGATTATTCCGTGGTCCTTGTAATATAGTCTCATACAAAATTAAAAATGGTGTTATTGTAATTTGTGACAATGCTTTTAGTATGCAAATCCCTGATAATGAATCTGCTTTAGAAGAAATTGTCATCCCCAAAACAGTACGATATATAGGTAATGGTGCTTTTGAATTCTTGAACAATTTGAAAGAAATAGTATTACCTGAGAAATTGCTGTCTATTGGAGATTGTGCATTTAGAGGATGTTTGCAATTAAAGAAAATGGTTTTGCCTTCTACATTAAAAATAATAGTTGGTAATCCTTTTGTATCATGTCTCTTAGACTTGAAAGTTTTATCTGACTTTTATATTTTGACAGAAGATTTTTTACTGTCAAATGATAGAAAGCGTTTGATAGCTTATTTGGGAAATAAGAGTGTTCTTGTTATTCCTAATGATGTGGAATATATTGGAGAGCATGCCTTTTTTGAAAATTTAAGTATAAAAGTGGTCAAATTGCCAAAAAGTGTTCGTATAATAGAAAAAATGGCATTTTGTTATTGCGCAAACTTAAAAGATATAGTTCTGCAAGACGGAGTTGAGGTTATTAGTGAGATGGCTTTTATGTGCTGTTATAATTTAAGGTATATAGAGTTGCCTAATACTGTGTTGGTTTTAAAAAGGTCTGCTTTTAGTAGTAGTGGATTAAGAGATGTTTCTTTTTCTATAAATATGAAGCAAATTGATGATTTTGTCTTTGGTGGGTGTCGATTGCAATTGCATACCAAACTTCCAAATTCTATAACTTTTGTGGGTGTAAAAGCTTTGGGAAGTTGCCGTCTTGTAAATGAAGACATTAAAGCTGATTGTATTAAACGTTTTGGTGAGGAGGTATTTCAATATGATAATTATAGAATCTAAGCGAAAGAAGCGGGAGAATATCTTGAAGAAATATCCCGATGCAATCATTGCAGATGTGACAAGCCATGCGGAAGATGATTTGATAAAGTTGAGTCCTTTTTATCCGCATGGTGGAATACCTGTGCCATTCAGCGAGGGTGTTACTGCTACATGTGTTGAGGCTGTGTGGCAAGGGCTGAAGGTATTTGAATCGGATGACGTAGATATGAAAATGTTTAAGAACGAGTCGATGAAGAATATCAAGAGAACTGTTCGCAAGTTTGGTAAGCCACTTGGACATCGTAAAGGAGTAAACGGAACAGAACTGCTCGGATATATTGAGGCTCGAAAGCTGATTTATATCCCTACTTACAGGTGGGTACTTGAACATAAGGTTCAAAGTATTATCGAAAGATTACGAGAGGCTAGCCAGACTAAGACCATCGTACTTTTGGATTATAATACAAATTGTGATGTAGATGACCCGAAGAAGCCTCTTTCGCATGCCTTTCTAATCAAGGCATACGTAGAAGGCCTATATCCTTTTGGTGATAAAAAGTGGAAACCTCAGACAATAGAACCAAAGCAACTATCGTTATTCTAACATACATATATTATTGGAGGGCAAAAACAATGAACAGAAGAAGTAACTGGGAGGATTTTAAGAATATCCTCGAACAAAATCATATCACCAAGCTCTATCACTTTACAGACCGTGATAACTTGGAGAATATTATCAAGAATGGAGGACTCTATTCTTGGAAGGATTGTGAGGAACGTGGTATCAATATTCCTAAACCAGGAGGTGGAGGACCAGGTTCTCCATCCTGGTCGTTGGATAAGCGTGATAATCTGGAACATTATGTTCGTGTCAGCTTTACCATGAACCATCCAATGATGTATGTGGCAATGAATGAGGACAGAATTTCTAACCCTGTCATTCTGGAGATAGACCCTGAGGTGATTTATGATGAGGATACCAAGTATGCAGACAGGAATGCTGTGCGCAATGGTGCTCATGTGGGTGGAAGTCTGGAGGATTTCAAGAAGATTCACTTCCAAACGGTCAAGGCTCGCAATCACTTCGATTTCGATATTGATGAGCAGCCATTCTATCAGGCTGAGATATTGGTAAAGAATACCATTCCTCTGAAGTATATCAAGAACATCGGTAACTTTGGTATTCCAATTCCAAGCCAACCACAGATGTTGCAAAGCAAGAATGCATATACGGCTCGTGTTGACCGTGAGCATCCTACAGCATTCATCTTCCTGGTGGACCAAAGTGTTTCTATGCGCAGAATTACCATCTTCAATGGTGAGGATATGACTTTATCTGAGGCTGTTGCCCATATTGTAAATGCCCAAATCAACGAGTTGGTGGAGCGATGTGTGAAGAATAATGAGACTCGCCATTACTTTGATATTGCCATGATAGGTTATGGCACTGAGGCTTATAGTGCTTGGAATGGCAATCTTGAAGGACGAGACTTCGTTACTCCTGAAGAGATTCGTGATAATCCTTACCAAAAGAAAATGGTGAAGGAAGAGGTGCGTACCCGTAAGGGTATAACCATCAAAGAAGTAGAGAAAAAACAATGGATGGTAGCTCGCCATGATGGTAGTTGGACACACATGGATAAAGCTTTCAAACGTGCAGAAGGTTTGCTCGAAAGCTGGATGAAAGGCCATCATGATAAGGATTGTTATCCTCCTACAATTATCAATATTACTGATGGTGAGTATAATGGAACTTCGCATGATGAGATGCAACAACTTGCCAATCAATTGAAATCGATGTTTACCAATGATGGCAATGTCTTGCTCTTCAATATTCACGTTGTGCCAGGACATGCAGAATCGGTCGTATTCCCTGCAACTGCAGATGAATTGAACGGAAATGGATATGGTGAGAAACTTTATAATATGTCAAGTCTCTTGCCTCTCAACTACAATGAGCAGATTCGTAACATCTTTGGAGATAAGCAGGCTGATATCCGCTACCATGCTATGGGTGTAAATACGGGTATGGAGAGATTGGTTAAAATGATGAAGATTGGCACACTTTCGAGTATGCTGGTTAATCAAAACCTATAATATATATGAATAGAGGCGTAAGCATAGCAAAATGGAATGACCATGTAGCAAACGAAGATTCCTTCTTCTCATCTGATACCTGCATAGCGGTATCGGATGGGGCAGGAGGCTGTGGCTTGTTTGCTGATGAATGGTCGCAATATCTCATAGAGCAGTTACCAAAGAATAAACCTATCACGTCTTTTACAGAACTTGACGAATGGGTGGATAGCATCTGGGAATCATTTTATAATGAACATGAAGAAAAAGCAAAAGAAGGTGATGGTATCCTTTTGTATAAATATTATAATGAGGGGTCTTGCGCCACCATTGCTGCTGCATGGATAACAGGGGATAAGCAATGTAAATGGATGGCATACGGCGATAGCGTAGTCTTTCATTATAGTCAGGATACAGGTGTCTTGGAACATAGTTTTACGAAATTGTCTGATTTTAGCAATCCTCCCAGTTTGGTTAGCTGTAAAGACCCTCTAGAAGAGGAAGGTTTCAGATGTGGTGACTTTGATTTGGATGAATCTTCGGTAGTCTTTGCTGCCAGTGATGCCTTATCGCATTATATCATGATGATGTATGAATTGACTAAAAGTAAGGAATATAGTGAGGAACTTGCTGAAGAATATCTGAAAGCATCTGGCAATTCACAACTTTTGAAAACAGCAGAGACCATGAAGTTTGATTTTTGGAAGGATGTGCTCCAATCTTTGTTAGATGCAACATCATCTAACAGTCGGTTTGAACTATATTTGAAAGAACTGAATTCGAAAGGAATCTTAGATATGGATGATTTTACGCTGGTTTATTTCAAAGGCTAACGTCAATCTTCTTTATGCCCCTATTTGTTGTCATTAAAATTTGTAGAAGCAGATAAAATAACAGTACACAATATGCAGTACCCATTGATATCAGAATATGTAAAAGCCATTCAAGATGCTGGCGATAATCTTGATAAATTGTCTTACCTGACTCCCGTATTAGATGATCACGGAGAGCCATATCGCAGTAGTGGTGCTTTTGCCGTGGTGTTTAAGATGCTGGACAAGAGTACCGGGAAATATTATGCCCTCAAGTGTTTTACGGAAGAACAGGAAGGGCGAGCTGATGCCTATCGTCAGATTGCAGATGAATTGGATATGGTTGATTCTCCATATATTACTTCTGTAAAGTATATGGAGAAGGAACTCTTCGTGGACAGTCAATGCGAGGAGGATGAATTTCCTGTATTGTTGATGGATTGGGTAGAAGGGGAGACGATGGAAACTTACATTGCAGCAAACTATCACAATCAATCTGCTATGTCAATGCTTTGTTATCGCTTTGGCAAAATGGCGGCTTGGCTCCGTTCACAATCTTTTGCCCATGGCGACGTCAAGCCAGACAATATCATAATCAGTCCAGATGGCTCTCTTACATTGGTGGATTATGATGGAATGTTTGTGTCTTCTATGAAAGGCAGCAAATCTCCAACTGTAGGTACCACGGATTTCTGTCACCCATTGCGTACTATGGATGATTTCGATGAAACGATAGATGATTTTTCATTGGCAAGCATCGCCTTGTCATTAAAGGCAATCTCGATGAAACCTACATTGTTAGATATCTATGGTGCCTCAGACAGACTTCTCTTCTCAGAAAATGATTATCGCAATCCTTCAAATAGCAAGGTAATATCTGCCCTGCAGGAATTGATGTGTGATAAGGATTTCTGTACACTTTACTCTCTTTTCATGCTTGCATTGGCGAGAAAGAAACTTTCAGCATGTTCTTTCAGGTTGTTCATTGGCGAAAAGCCTATCTTGCTCCAAACAATTGAAGACATATCAACCAAAGCTACAGAGGAAGAGCGGAAGGAGGCTCTTGTTGATGAATGGGGTGTGAAATATAGCAAAGATGGAAGAAAACTATTGAAAGCTCCTTACGAACTTAATGGTACTTATTCTATAAAAGAGGGGGTAAGGATAATATGTAATAATGCATTTTTTTGTTGCCGTTCTTTGACAGATATTGTTATTCCTGATAGTGTGACCAGTATAGGTGATAAGGCATTTTATCGTTGCTCTTCTTTGACAAGTTTTGTCATTCCCAACGGTGTGACTCGTATTGGAAATGGTGCGTTTTTGGGTTGTAGCTCTTTGAAAGAAGTTGCCATCCCTAATAGTGTGACTAGCATTGGGGATGGGGCGTTTGCTAGTTGCCGTTCTCTGTCTAACATCGTCATACATGATGGTGTGACTAGCATTGGGGATGGTGCGTTTTGGGGATGCTCTTCATTTCTAATTAAATATATATCCATTCCGAAAAGCGTAATTTGCTTAAACGGCAATCCGTTTGTTAAGTGGGAAGGTAAATTAGAATGTTTGTCACCGAACTTTATTTATGAGGATGATGTCTTATTCAATAAGGATAAAAGTAAAATTATTTCTTTCAGAAATCAAGCTGTAAAATCATATATCATCCCTAGTAGTGTGACTAGCATAGGTGATAGTGCATTTGCTGGTTGCAGTTCTCTGTCTAACATTGCCATCCCTAGTAGTGTGAACAGCATAGGTGATAAGGCATTTTGGGATTGCTGTTCTTTGACCAGTATTGTTATTCCTGATAGCGTTACCAGCATTGGGGATGGGGCGTTTTGTGGATGTTCCTCATTGAAATATATATCCATTCCGAAAAGCGTAATTTGCTTAAACGGCAATCCGTTTTTTAGATGGGATGGTAAATTAGAATGTTTATCTCCGAACTTTATTTATGAGGATGATGTCTTGTTCAATAAGGACAAAAGCAAAATTATTTCTTGCAGAGATCAAGTTATAATATCATATATTATCCCTGGTAGTGTGACTAGCATTGGGGATTATGCATTTGAAGGTTGCAGTTTTCTATCTGACATTGTCATTCCTACTAGCGTTACTAGCATAGGACGTGGTGCATTTCGTGATTGCAATTTTCCAACTGATCTTAAACAAGAATTAATCTCCCGTTTCGGAGGAAAAACATTTGGGTAACTATGATAGTGGCTATTATAGGAGATTTAGCAGTCTGGTTCTTGTAACAGAACCATGAGACAATTTTCAGACAGATAGTTTCAGAAAAGATGTAATGAATTAATAATTTTATAAGTTATGCAGTATCCAACAATATCAGAATATGTAAAGGCAAGTCAAGATGCTAGTGATAATCTTGATATGTCCACAGAAGCAACGAATGCAGAGTTTAATGAGGCCATTACGGATGAATTTGGTGTGAAATACAGCAAAGATGGAAGAAAATTATTGAAAGCTCCTTACAAACTTAATGGTACTTATTCTATTAAAGAGGGGGTGAGGATAATTTGTAATAATGCATTTTGTCTTTGTAAATCTATGCGTAGCATTGTTATTCCTGATGGCGTAACTAGCATTGGGGACGAGGCATTTTTCTTTTGCGAATCTTTGAGTAGTCTTGTATTTCCTAATGGCATCACTAGTATTGGGGATGATGCATTTGGTGGCTGCTGTTCTTTGAAGAGCCTTGTTATTCCTAACAGTGTAGTAAACTTGAAAGGTAATCCTTTTTCTGGCTGGGATGGAGAACTTAAATGTTTGTCTCCGTACTTTATTTATGACAATAAAGTATTGTTTGATAAAGGCAAAAACGTAATTTTCTCATTTAGAGACAAAGATGCTACATCATATGTCATCCCTGATTATGTTACCAGCATTGGGGATAGTGCATTTGAAGATTGCAAGTCTTTGAAGAGTTTAGTCATTCCTGATGGTGTAACTAGCATTGGGGATGGGGCATTTGATAATTGCTGTTCTTTGACTGATATTGTTCTTCCTGATAGTGTTACCAGCATTGAGGATTGGGCATTTTCATTTTGCGAATCTTTGACCAGTATTGCTATTCCTGACAGTGTAACCAGCATTGGGGATGGGGCATTTTTCTTTTGCGAATCTTTGAAGAGTCTTGTTATTCCTAATAGTGTTACAAGTATAGGGGAATGTGCATTTGATAATTGCGAATCCTTGACTAGTATTGCTATTCCTGACAGTGTAACCAGCATTGGGGATAGTGCATTTTTGGATTGCTGTTCTTTGACTGATATTGTCATTCCAGATGGTGTAACTAGCATTGGGGATGGTATATTTTGGGGATGCGGTTCTTTGACTAACATAGCCATCCCTGATGGTGTTACCAGCATTGAGGAGAGGACATTTAGTGATTGCCGTTCTCTGTCTGATATTGTCATTCCAGATAGTGTAACCAGTATTGGGGAGAGGGCATTTGAAGGTTGCTCTTCTTTGAGTAGCCTCGTTATCCCTGACAGCGTTACTCGCATTGGGGATTGTGCATTTAGGGGTTGCACTTCTTTGACAGACATAGTTATTCCAGATGGTGTAACTAGTATAGGGTATTGTGCATTTGATGGTTGCACTTCTTTGAGTAGTATTGTTATTCCTTATAGTATTGTTGGTATTGTGAGTATAGCCTTTAAAGGTTGCGATCTTTTACGTAATATCGTTCTTCATTCTAGTGGTTCGGGTATAGGGGAATGTGCATTTGATGGTTGCGATTTTTTACGTAGTATCGATCTTCATGTTAATATTGTTCTTCCTGATGGCATTACCAGCATTAGAAATGAGGCGTTTTATTATTGCTCTTTTTTGACTGGTATTGTTATTCCTGATAGTGTTACCAGCATTGGGGAGAGGGCATTTGAAGGTTGTAAATCTTTAACCAGTATTGTTATTCCTGATAGTGTAACCGACATAGGAAAGTGTGCATTTTGGGGTTGCTGTTCTTTGACAGAAGTTGTCATTCCTGATAGTGTAACCAGCATTGGGTGTGATGCATTTGCATACTGTAAATCTTTGCGTAGCATAGTTATTCCTGATAGTGTAACTAGTATTGGGTATCGTGCATTTGAAGGTTGCAAATCTTTAAGCAGTATTGTTATCCCTGATGGCGTGACTAGCATTGGAAATGAGGCGTTTAGAGATTGCTATTCTTTGAGTAGTATTGTTATTCCCGATAGTGTAACTAGCATTGGAGGTGGGGCATTTGAGGGTTGTAAATCTTTAACCAGTATTGTTATTCCTGACAGTGTAACCAGCATTGGGAAGAGTGCTTTTGTATTATGTAATTTTCCAAACGATATTGAACATGAATTAATCTCCCGATTCGGAGAAGAAATATTTTGATAACTTTTTAGGTTATTCCTTGATTATTACGGCGAGAAAGAGATGCTGGCAAATCGATACAATCATAAATAGGAAGTCCTTCCCTTCAAGACATCCTCTTTTGCCTTCTCCTTTTTCAATATATAAAATAAGAGGTGGAGAACACTCTCCACCTCTACCCTCTTGTTTGGCGATTTACAGATGTACACGACATAGAATAAGTTCTGTGAACGCCTGCGTTTACTTGTCTGCAAAGATATTTCTTTTCTTTGAAGCAAGCAAACATTCATCATATTTTTTAGTGCCTCAGTCATACGCTATTCCAGGTCACGCAAGACATGAGCCAACACCATCACAAACAAAACTACATGTGGCTCAACGTGTGCAATCTGCCCGAAAAAATAATCCTAGCTAAAAAAACTTCAAAAAAAGTGGATTTCTAAGAATTTATTTATACCTTTGCAAGCACAAATAAGCCCTCGACAGCACGGTTAAGTCAAAAACAAATGAGAACATTCAATTTTATTGGTGACACCACCTATACAACAAGAGAAGGAATATCATACAGGATAGACAACAAGGAACATAATATTCAGCGAGTTGGCAAATCCTGGGTAGTGGATGGAAAGGCGAGTTCTCTTGAAGAAATGGTGAAGATGGGCATAGCTAAAAAAATATAGCACGAGTTTACAACAATACCGCTATTGATAAAGTTGCGAGGGAGGTGGTCAAATATTTCGACTACCTCTCGATTTTATTAATACATTGGATATCACAAACTGTGATTTCCAATGTTTAAAGTCGCAAATTGCGACCTTAAACATTTAATATTTTAGGAGTATGAAAAAGCCATATTTAACATACGCACTTAGTGCTGAAGGGAAATTGGTACATATCGATAGTGTGGCGAATGGAAAAGAGTGTGGATGCTTTTGTACCTATTGTGGCGAGCCTCTTCAGGCGAAACAAGGTGCAAAGCGCAAGCACCATTTTTCTCATTTGTCAGGAACAGAATGTGAAGCTGCTTATGAGTCAATGCTTCACCTGTTGGCTAAAGAGAAAATACAGGAAGCATTCTATAATAGAACATCATTATATATGGAGTTTGAGTATACTTCCTTTTGCAACCAGGATAAATGCATTTTCATGTCCCATTCAAGAAGATGTTCCAATAAGGAGAAGAGGAGGATTGATATTAAGGAATGGTATGACTCTTGTGAGCAGGAAATTTCGTATGACAATATTAGAAGGCGTAGCGACCTGAAATTTTTCTCTAAGGAGTTCCCGGAACGTAAGCCTATCTATATAGAGTTTTGTGTAACCCATGCAAGCGATGAAGCCAAGCTACATAGCGGAAACAAAATAATAGAAATCCTTATAGAAGATGAGGACAGTATTTCTTCCTTGATAGAATCCGGACTTGTCGAGAAGTCTAAAACCGTTGGCGAAGAGTGGGAAGGTAGGAAAATAAAAATTGTTGCATTCTATGGCTTCAAAAACAAAGATTATAATAACTCCAACATAAATGAAAGTGTATGGCTCACTCGCTGTGCATTTATGCCATCCGGGAAAATATATCTTTCTAATGAACATTGCAATTGCAAACAAATAAAGAGAAAAGACCATCGAGCATTATGTGAAGTTGTATTCTCTGCACATAACAGATATGAAGCATATAATTATGCCTATACCATTTGTTCTCAGAAATACCATATCTCTAATTGTAACTCATGTAGGAATTTCGTAACAGTTTCTTCGTGGTTTGATGCGCCTTATAAAATGTGTAAGATGTATAAAAGTCTCCAGCTACATCTCGAAGACTTTAGAACCACAGGATCTTTTGATACTTCCAGGGCAAAAAATTGCAGGTTTTACTCCCAAGTAAATGTTATATTGGATGATGCTGTAGAATATTTTATCATATAATATAGGTTTATAGCATTTGTAAAATGAAAACAGAAAACAAGATAGCAATGCTGATAGATGCGGACAACGTATCTTACAGAAATATCAAGGATATGACCGATGAGTTGGCGAGATTTGGTAATCTCACCATCAAACGTATATATGGCGATTTCACGAAGTCTTCCATGAATGGATGGAAAGATGTACTCTTGTAAAATGCCATTAACCCGATTCAGCAGTATAATTACACAACCGGGAAAAACGCCACCGATTCTTCTATGATAATCGATGCTATGGATATTCTCTATTCCAATTAAGTGGATATCTTCTGTCTGGTATCTAGCGATAGCGACTTTACACGTCTTGCTATGCGTCTGAGAGAGGCAGGAAAGGAGGTAATAGGTATGGGGATGAAGAAAACACCTCAGCCATTTATTGCTGCATGCAACAAGTTTGTCTATATAGAGGTTATTTCGCATTCTCTTGAATCTGGACAGGTAAAAGAAGTCTCTCCAGAATCTGCTTCTATTGTGGAGAAAGAGTCTGTTTCACCGTTAAAAGAAGGGATACAAATACTTCAAGCATCAGATAATCAATTAACTTTTGAGGAATATCTCAAAGGATTATATCACCATGGAGTGATTGATATGGATGATTTTTCGATTTGTTGGTTGTATGAATAGAAAAAATATGGAAAATGA
>ULVC01074348.1_pt1 | contig 14287 bp, 7 predicted proteins | sample 1958821 | NCBI WGS metagenome assembly ULVC01 (sample SAMEA4835769, study PRJEB28245) | human gut metagenome | biome: gut microbiome; material: fecal sample | place: Denmark | collected 2008 | reverse complement strand
TTGTAGCCTATGGATGTAGGCGGGAGGTTGCGTTGGCGTATATGGTGTACCATTTCGCCGGCATTGATGTGCATAGGACACGACAGCGAACACAAGCCGTCACCGGCGCAAGTGGCATCCCCAAGTCGTGCAAACTGGCGACGCAGGGTCTTAAGAAGTCCGGGATTCTCGCCGCTGCGTTCCAGACGGGAGATTTCACGCTGGACAACTACGCGTTGGCGTGCCGAGAGGCTAAATCCACATGAAACGCAATTGACCTCACAGAAGCCGCATTCGATGCAGCGATCAACTTCGGAATCGGTCAAAGGCAGCGATTTCAAGGCCTTGATATAACATTCGGGGTCATCGTTGAAGACAACTCCGGGGTTAAGTATTCCATGCGGATCGAGAGCATGCTTGAGGCGACGCATGAAGTTGTAGGCTTTGGGTCCCCACTCTTTACGCACAAAGGGCGCCATATTGCGTCCGGTGCCATGCTCGGCCTTGAGCGAGCCGCCGTATTCGTCTACCACCAAATGTTCTATGGCCTGCATCAGACCCTTATAGCGGTCTATTTCGGCCTGTGTATCAAAACTTTGGGCTATCACGAAGTGGTAGTTGCCTTCGAGAGCGTGTCCGTAGATGCACGCGTCATCATATCCGGAATCAATGAGCAACTGTTGCAATTTGACCGATGCTTCGGGCAGGTCATCAATATGGAATGCTATGTCTTCTATCAAGGCGGTGGTGCCTAAGGGTCGAGTACCGCCCACAGCCGGGAAAACCCCGCTGCGCATTCCCCACCATTTGCCGTACTCGGCCGGGTCGGTGGTGAAATGCGGCTCTACATACATCTTAAAAGATCGCAGAGTCTCCATAATAGCTGAAATATTAGCTTGGAGGGAGGCTTCGTCATCGGCCTTGGTCTCCAACAATAGCGCGGTCAGACCCTCGCCGGTGGTGTCATTGACAGATGCAAGGGATTTTTTGTCAAGAAGCTCACAAGAGTATACCGGAGCTTGCTTGCGCATAGCCACGACTGCACGACAAGCCTCGGCCAAATCCTCAAAATAAAGCATTGCACTGGCTCCAAGCGGATACAGATGGGAGGTCTCAACTGTAGCGCTGTACATAAAGCCGAGCGTGCCTTCGCTTCCTACCATGCAATGGGCAATAATGTCAAACGGATCATTGTAAACGACAAACGGACGAAGATTGAGACCCGTGACATTTTTTATGGAGTATTTGCGCTTGATCTGAGCTACCAATTCGGCGTCAGAGCGTATTTCATCGCGTATGTCGCAGATTTCGCGTATGATCTCGGGGTGTACTTGCTCGAAATTCCTGCGAGAATCCTCATCTGCGGTGTCAAGCATGGTTCCGTCTGCCAAAATGACACCCATCGATCGAAGTATGCGGTCGCTGTTGGCGTGCGTACCGCAATTCATACCCGAGGCATTGTTGATGATGATGCCGCCGACCATAGCAGATTTTTTTGAAGCCGGATCGGGTGCGAACATCCGTCCGTAAGGCGCAAGCAGTTCGTTGACACGCTGCCCTATTATGCCGGGCTGCAAGGTGATGATGGAGGCATCGCCCGAGATTTCATAATCTTCCCAATTCTTGCCGGCGACTATGAGTATCGAGTCGCTGATGGCCTGGCCGGAAAGGCTGGTACCGGCAGCCCGAAAGGTCACGGGAAGATGGTAGTCGCTGGCCATGCGGAGAATTATCGAAACCTCCTCACGATTTTTTGCACGTACAACCACCTTGGGTATAAGATGATAGAATCCGGCATCGGCTCCCCATGCGAGGCGACGTAATTCATCGGTATAAACGCGGTCGGCGTCTATGGTCTTTTTTAATTCTCGTATGAACGCCTTAATTGCGTTCTGCTTATGGTCAGGCATCTGGTTTGACAGTCTTGATAATGCTTGTATTGCGTATAGCGTATGGCTTAAGTGATTGGGATAAGGAATTAGGGATTGGCGACTATATCGCATTGGCTGATACACCTATATCGCTTCGTTCCTATTCTCCCATAATTCCTATTTTCCCATCACTCGCTTTATTATTTATACAGATAGTATGGTTTGGAGGCCTCTTTGAAAGCGGCTGCATCCTTATTCCAGTAGTCGATGATATCTGCCACTTTGTGGCGACGGCCGAAGCGGCGGCGTATCTCCTTGCTACCGGAAACCTTGTCGAACATATCAAAGCGTCCGGAGTCGGCATTGCCTTCTTTGAAAGTAGCCTTTTCGGGATTCATATCCGCCATTTCCTGCATTACGTAGAACTGTATCAGCGACAACGGGGCAGCCTCGGCATCGGTGATATATACTTCCACGCCCTGGATGTTTTCTCCCTTATAAGCGCTATAGAAGGGCTTAATGTGTATGGGGCGGAACATCACTCCGGGCAGGGCAAGTCCGTTGAGGCGGCGAGCCAATTCCTCGGCGTTGGTCCAAGGTGCACAGAATAGCTTGAAAGGCATAGTGTAACCCACACCGATATTGACGTATCCCAATTCGCCCAATATACCGCTGACGGGATAGAGTACCGCAGCCTCGGGGTTGGGAATATGCGGTGAGGGCAGCACCCAAGGCATCTCGGTCTGCGCGAAGGTCATATTTCGTCGCCAGCCATCCATAGGAACAACGGTAAGCTTAACTTTCTTCTTGCCTATCATGCCCTTGTCGTTGAGATACATAGCCAATTCGCCGGGAGTAAGGCCGTAAAGATACGGAATAGCGAACTGACTGACGAAGGATATGCACGAGTCTTCCACAAGGTTGCCTTCAACCTTGTTTCCGCCTATGGGATTGGGTCGGTCAAGAACCATAAATTCCTTGTCGAGTTCGGCGCAGGCTTCCATAGCCAAACCCATAGTGGATATGAAAGTATACGAACGACAGCCTATATCCTGAATATCATATACAAGGACGTCCACATCCTTGAGCATCTCGGCAGTGGGCTTGCGATTTTTGCCGTAAATGGAATATACAGTGACACCGGTGGCGGGGTCGGTCATATTGTCCACGTGGTCGCCGGCGTGTACATCGCCTCGGACACCGTGCTCGGGAGCATACAGTCCCACGAGGGTCACGCCGGGCGCCTCATGCAGAATGTCGATGGTGCTGCGCAAGTTGTTGTCTACTCCGGTAGGATTGGTAATTAGTCCCACGCGCTTGCCTTTAAGGCCTTCGAAGCCGCGGTCGCGCAGCACTTCTATGCCGGGCTTGACATGCGCCGTTGCCCCGAGGGCCAAGGCAGCCCCGAGGGCAGCCGCTAATAGTCGTTTGCTCATAATTACTTCGACTTTATTCCTTAGTTTCTGATGCAGTCTTCTTTCGTCCATAATTTGGGTCAACCTTGATAAGAGCCGTAACCCCCCATGTGGCAAGATTGCATAAGAGGATCCAATAGAAGAAGTGCTTGTATCCTATGAGTTCTTGCAGCCATCCAGCCATCATACCTGGCAACATCATACCTAAAGCCATAAATGCGGTACATATTGCGTAGTGCGAGGTCTTAAATGGACCGTCGGCAAAGTACATCATATATAGCATAAACGCAGTAAAGCCGAAGCCATAGCCAAACTGTTCCAAGAACACACATATGTATATTGTGATTTGACCGGCAAGGGTTGTTCCATCCGGCTGCACATTGCTTAAGAATACGTATGCAAGACAGTTCAGAGAAATTGTCAAAGCCATCGGCCATAACCATTTTTTCAAGCCTCCTCTTGCAGCGCATATGCCACCAAGAATACCACCTAACGTTAAGCCAATGATACCCATAGTGCCATATACTAAGCCAACCTGCGATGTTGTAAGACCAAGTCCGCCCTTATCAATAGGATCAAGTAAGAACGGATTAATAATCTTTATCATCTGAGATTCCGGTAGACGATATAAAAGCATAAACGCCATAGCAACCAAAACTTGCTTCTTTTGGAAGAACGTCTTGAATGTTGTAAGGAATTCTCTAACGATTGCTTTTGCGTTTCTCTCTTCATTGGCAAGATGCGCTCCATCGCCAAGAGGTCTAGGCAATGCCCAACTATGATAGAACGCAACCAAAAGGAAGAATACTGAGAGAGTCAGGAAGACCACCATCCATGCAAACGGTATATTTCCTGAAGTACCCTCGAAGTTGGCAGTGGTTAACCTAAATATCTTATTGTCTGCTTGTACAATAAAATATGCAGTCTTATCCCAGTTCTCAGACGTGAACTCAAAACGGGTGCTTAACTTTTTGTCATCGAGGAGGCTGATGCTTTGGTCGCCGGACTTATAGCTCAAAACGAGCACTATGGGGTCTTCCTTAGAGGGTTGCTGGGTCAATCTAACACCTACAACCATGAGGTTGTTGTTCTTCTCGCTTGCCTCTTGACGTTCTTCTCCAAAGGTATCTTTAATCCATTGTTCAAAGCCATTCAGACCTTTCTTTGTTTTAACCACTTCCTCACTTGCTTCATCTACACAGAAACCATTAGAAATATTGGAAGCGGAAACGGTATTTACAAGTTCCTTTTTGAAGTCTGCAAACGCAAGGATATTGCCTTCGAAGCAAACAGAGTCTGGTGCTTTTGTTGTCATCGACAAAGATGTCGAAGAAAGCACAAACTGCTGCTCATTTGCCTGTTCTTGACTTATCTCAATCTTTGAGGGTAGGTTTATAGTTTTTTCTTGGGCTATGCTCGGGTCTGCATTAACTGCGATTTGCACCGGTTCGAGGCCACTATTTGCTTCTATGAGGCCAGCAATAATGACAAGAAGTCCCTGCCCTACAATTGTGGCAATACGATAGAATGTGCTTCGAATACCTACATACAAGGATTGTTCATGCTCACTGAGCGTAATCATGTAGTAGCCATCAGATGCTATGTCATGCGTTGCGGACGCAAAGCCTATTACCCAGAATACAGCTAACGTCAGTGAAAAGAAAAACGGTGTCGGTATAGCAAACGCAACCGCAGCCAAACCGAAGCCGATAATCCACTGCATTGTTAACGTCCACCAACGTTTTGTCTTGAAGAGGTCAACGAAAGGACTCCAGAAAGGCTTAATAACCCATGGTAAGTAAAGCCATGCAGTATAGAGAGCGATGTCTGTATTTGAGATACCCAATCTCTTATACATTATTACCGTAATGACGTTCACAGCCACATAGGGCAAACCTTGTGCAAAATACAGAGTCGGAATCCATGCCCATGGACTGCGCTTGTTTGTCTTTGACATTGATAAGTGTTTTTTTTGTTATTACTTGGATTGATTCTATTTATATAGTGTCTCGATGGAGGCGCCTATGAAGTAGTGGCGCAGTATTTGGTCGTAGTGGTAGCCTTTGGCACCCATAACGGCGGCTCCTATCTGACACAGACCTACTCCGTGCCCCCACCCTGCTCCATGCAGCACAAAGGCTTCGGGAAGTCCGGTAGCATCATCTACATTCACGCGTTCGACTACAAAGGCCGAAGAGTATAGATGGCTTGACGATAAGGTCTTGCGTATCTCCAATTCCTTGCCTATAATCATCGTACGCTTGGTGCCTACAATCTTGAGACGCACGATGCGTCCCGAAGTACCGCGCTCCAAAGGTATCATATCTACGATGTCGCCAAAGTCTATACCACTGCGTCGTGCGGCCAATTCGCTGAGCTCTTGGCGTGTGTAGCGTACTTCCCAGCGATAGAAGTCCTTGGTTTCTTGATCGTAGTTGTTGAGTACCTGCGAAAGGATTGCCGCATCTGAAGTATTGCAGAAAGCCTCGGGCCGTGTTTGTATCCATTGCGAGGCTGCACTCTCATCACGCAAGTCGGGGTAATCGCCTTCGGCTACACCGTCTCGACGAGCGCCCAGGTAATGGAAGTGCTTGGGCTCCCAGCAGTACTCGAATTGCTCGAAGACGCCGCCGCAGCATTTGCTGAAACGCGCATCGCACAATTCTCCGTCATATACCAATACCTGTCCGCGTGTGGCGGCTATGGCTTCGGCAACCTTGGGCGTAGACTGACGCGTAACACCCTGATAGCGTTGGCAGTGGTCATCCGCGCAGACATCAAAGTTGACATGGTCTTCGCGATCGTACCACTTGACGCGTTCGCTTTCCGTCTCGGTACATGCATTGTATTTGGAACCACTTTCGGCTATGGCCTTATTCTTCTGAATTTGAGCCAACAGCCACGAACGCGAAATCACTGCGTGAGCCTTGAGCAGTTCCAGCGATGCATTAGCACTCATCTCGGAAGATATGACACTTAGCAAGTAGTCCTCAACGGGCAATACGTTGATTATGGTCAATTTGTCGCCTTCGACAATAAAAGATGCACTGCCACTGAAACGCTGATTTTCTTTGCGTTCCCAGTGAAAGTTGACACCGATGACAACATCCTTGATTTCAAAGATGTCTTGGCGTGTTTTGGGATGAAAGACGATAGTGTCGTACTCACGATTTTGCCAGACAATGCGTCCGCCTTCTGTTATGGCAAGGCTTTGCGCCCCGGTAATAGTATTACCATCTGCAGTGGTGAAGTCGCCAAGAAAGTCTACATCTATGCGCGGCGCGCTTAGGATACCAACTTTGATATGCGGTTCATTCATGATACGCAGTGTTTATTTAACATTTGATGCTATTGCCGTGATTTCGTCGAGGTTGAGACACAGCTCGTTATAGATGCGACGTATAATGTCGGCGTCCATGCGTTCGAAGTCTTCGGGACGGGGCGTGATGAATACGCCGCCCATGTCCACAGATGCCGGCGACAGCAGCATACAATCCTTGCCTTCTGTACCATAGAAGGAGGGGCGATGACGTTTACGCGGAATTACAACCATACGGATACCGGCCGGTGTGGCATAGCACAAAATGTTCATCATTGGCTCGCGCTCGCCTTCGGGCACGGGGATGGCGCTGTACAGGCGTCCGAACAAGCGTGCTCCGGCTTCGGAATCTTCTGCATCAATCACAAAAATCTTCAGCGGCAATGTATCCACCAAAGCCAAAGTAGCGCCTTCGTCCTCAATTATGGTCTTCAGTTCGGCATCCTCGAGGTCGTCTCCCAAAGTAAGGAAGTCACTGTTTCCGGCCTGGAAGTGCATGTGGTCGGGAGCGGAGGCTCCACACTTGGGCCCGTTATAAAAGACTGTATACTCGTCCAGTTGGGCGGCCAAATCCATCATATCCTTAGCGCGATCTGCCACCAACTGGTCGACATGACGATTGTCGGGGATGGTGAGGTGGCGCGGAAATATGGGGAAGGGATTGATCAGTACTATGTACTTATCGTTATCGCCCCAGAGCAGTCCGGTCTGTACGGCGGGACGGTTGGCCTCGCACAAAAAACATTTACGTTCTTTGAGACTTTTGGCGTCCACCTTAGCGGCAGACGATACGATGCGCGCGGGATTGAATTGAACTTTTATATGCATTCCATCGACATCGAGAGTCTTGACCTTAACGGTCTTAAGGGCTTCGAAGTTGTTGGCGGCCTGCTCCCATACGGCGCATTGATCCTTAATCAGTTGGTTGGCTTGTTGTGATGTGATTGTGGACATCGCTATGATGTTGTTGCTATTATGGTGTATGGATAATTACATGGCTACGACCCGGCTAATTTATATGGCGCTGAACCATACAGCCGACTTTGCTTTACGCCACGAAAAACCGTTGGCACGGGGCTGCCCTCTCATGGAGAGGACAGCCCGATACTCAAGCGGGTTTGGAGGTTGTCCCTTTGGGTTGTCTACTTACAGGACGCCTCACTTGGCTGCTACCAATGCGCGGCGTGCTTGCAGTTCCCAAGTACGGATACGGTCCTTGTACAAGTTGTTGTTGTTCATCTTAACGATGTCGAGGGCGGCATCGGAGTTGTCTTCCCAGCGACGGCACAGGTATACAACATCGTATACACGACCTATCTGGAAGTGACGCGAGAAGGCCAGACCCAGAGCATAGTCTTCACCATAGGAGGTATTGGGCACGTGGATTTCGCGCAATACGGGAGTATAGAATGCTCGGGGAGCGCCCAAACCGTTGATGCGCAGTGCGTTGTTGCGGCCGTTCTCCGGAGTCCATTCTTTGTGGTCGATTACGCCCGGCGGTATGGGGTTTTTGTCGATGTCCGTAAGCATGTATGTACCTACAACCATGGCGCACTTTTGCTCGTAGAAGGCTGCAACCATCTTGGCCAAGGTGTTCTCATCGGAATATACGTCATCGCTGTCCAGCTGCACGGCAAATTTGCCGCACTTGGGATGCTGTACACCTGCATTCCAGCAACCGCCGATGCCCAGATCATCGCGCTGAGGCACGATGTGTACCAGACGTGGGTCGTCCTTGAACTCGTCGATAGCCTCGGTGGTACCGTCTGTCGAGTGGTTGTCAATGACGATGAGGTTGAAGGGGAAGTCGGTCTTTTGGGACAGGACGCTGCGTATAGCATCGCGGATAGTACGAATGCGGTTGCGCACGGGGATGATCACAGAAGCCTCGTATTCGAAGTTGCCCTTGTTGAAGTCGATTTCATCAAATTTAGGCTCGAGGTATCCTCCTACAGCTTTGAGGTGCGCGGTGCAGGCCTTTTCCATTTCGATTTGGACGCCGCGGTTCTTGGGGTCTACATAATCAAATATTTTTTCGCCGCTCTTACGATTGTCAACGGTTACATCGCTGTAGAGGTATTCGTTGATGTGTACGATGGGTGCTATGCGGCTCAGACGCAGACGCAGGTCGTAGAGACCGGCAGCTGTGTAGTGTACATCGATACCGGCGGCAGCCTTCTTGAGGACCTCGGTGTTAAAGAAGAGCACCGAGCCAAAGTTGAAGTCGTCGCGGAGCGAGCCTTCCTGATAATCGATGACCGGAGCATTGCTCTTTTTGCCTTCGATGACAGTGTACGAGTCGGCATACATCATACCGGCCTTGGAATCTCCGGCCAAGCGCACAAAGCGGTCAAGGGCAAAGTATCCCATCACGAGGTTGTTGTATTTGGTGTACAACAGTGTGTAGGGTGCCTTGGCGGCCTCGGCAATCTTGAGCATGGTATCCGAGGAGTTAAGCGCATCGATGTGCACCATGGTGCAGCCTTCTACAGCGGTGGCTGCGGCATCGGTGGCTAGCAGATAGATGTTGTTGACTAAGGCGCTTTCGCGAAGTCCGTCGATGGTGGCTTTGGCCTGGGCAGCATCAACGTACGGAATGAAGCAGTCTATTGCTTGTCTCATAGGGATAATATTTTATAAATGATTTTTTGGATGTTTCTATGTATTGTAGCGTTTATTTGACCTTTATCCTCTCTACTTTCCTAAGGTCCTTAGGGTCTTTAATGTCCTAAAACTCTTAGTCTCTTAGGATGTTTGGACGCTTATGATTCGGAGGCTGTCACTATATCATTTTCAATGTGGGGTATCAACGTTTCTTTGTTTTTTTGGCCGGAGCTACTGCAACCTTGGTTAAGGGTTCGAAGAAGCGGAGCACGCGATTCATAAGGGCTGTACGGGCTTCGGCATCGGAGATGGTCTCGAAGGGGAAACCAATGACCACAGTGCGGTATGCACCGTTGTCAAAGGCTGTACCGGCTACGAGATTGTTCTCGCTGTAGCGCAGGAAGGTGCAACCTTTCTTAGCATCGGGGGCGTAGAAGGAGTCCGGTGACTCGGCTGCATAGCTCTCGGCGTTGAGCGTAACGTGGAAGGGGTATGTCGCTTCGGCATTGAGCCGGTCAAAGCGTGTCTGTACCTGGTAAGCGCTGCCTTCGACAGTGGCCTGGCCTACTCGCCAGTGGTATCCGAGAACTTCGGTAGCAAAACGTTGGTCGCGCTCGGCCGTTTCCTTGCTCGAGAATGGATTGTCCCATAAGTCTGTAGCCACAAACGCCCCGCTGACAAAGAAGGATGTTCCGGCCTTGGTCATAGCTTCGATTTTGCTCTGAAGAGCCGTATCAAAAGTCTTGTAGCGTGTGCCATAAACTCCTCGACCTTTGGCTATCTCTTTCTGCTTGCCCAAGATGAGGTCTACCACACGAGCATCGTCTTTGCTTACAGGACGGGAAGCGAAGGCTGAAGCACTGCTGCTTGTAAAACCGTAGCCGGCTTCGCGCACGGCTTGTCCGTGGATGTAAATATAGTCGTAAGTGTTGCCGGCCAAGACTTTGTCTTCGTAATTGGCTCGCGAAGCACCAAATCCGGCTGCATCATCGTCCATCCACGGAATGTTGCGACGGAACTCAAAGGTACGACCTATGTAACTGATGTCCTGCATGTAGGGCACTCCGGGGTCGCGTTCGTCATAAAAACCGGCAATGTCACCTGAGTCAAACCAATCGGGAGCACTCACGCGAGTGAAGCCGTTGACAATCTCAACACGCGGAACCTCGGGACGATGGCACAGAGCCACTACCATTGAGGGGAAGGACACACCACCATCGTTGCCGGCGATGACACGGTAGCTGTGTATAGCGTCATCATTAACGGTGATATCGTAATAGGGTTTGGTAACGCGTGCTACTTTTACAAAGGCGCCGTCGCCTACTCTTTCTTCTATATTATAATATGTGGGAGTCGCCGTCGCTTCAAGTGTATCGATGGTAGCGACCCATGTCAAGGCATAGTGCCCGTCCTTGCCGGCTGCTGTCACAGCAATGTTGTGTACAGGCAGAGGTTGCACCACGTAATCGTAACCGTCGCGCGATGCCAGAAATTGAAGCATACCTTTGTAGACGGCGCGCGATACGACAAAACGGAATTCGGGGTCAAGGCCGTACTTCATGTCCGCAAAATTCTGATGCGAAAGCAATTCGAGCAGCATACCCGGCACCTCGGGCACACGAGCCTCGTAGTAGGATTGATCCCACATGCCTCGGCGCGTCCAATTTGGCTCGAAAGTACGACGAATGTCATTGGTGATATTGGTCATTACCAAATCGGTAAAGTCGCGCGAAGCGTAGCGCGAAGTGCCGTTGGCGTATTCGGTGCCGCGTTCTTGCCCATCGGTGCAGTATATGCCCAAGGTTCCTATAATCGAATCATTGAGCGTCGTACCCGCATCGGAATGCCATGCAAAGGATAAATCCACGGGTATACGCAGACCCTTGCTGTCGGGAAGCATGGACGACCCTCCGGTCAACCAATTGACCCATAGGCCGCGACAGCGGTAGTCATCGGTGTAATCATTGACGTTTTTAGATGGCGTATATACGCTGTCGGGAGCGCCTGCCCATTGCAACCAGTAGCGTGCACCCTCGGTAAAACGGGGATAACCGCTGGCAACGTATTCATAATCTATCGAATCAAGTGGCTCAATGACCTTACGTGCCACGTTGCCCATACCGCCACCTATCTTGACGGCATCGGCACTTATGGTGCTTCCGGCCTTGCCCGACAGATTGGACAAGGTGACCACGGTCTGATGTCCGGCGGCAAGGTCGAAGTGCCCGAGGTATATCCATGTGCCACCACCCATAGACTGATTTACTGTAAAGTGGCGTGCTCCGCCTGCGGTATTAATGGTATAAGCTGCGTCCGTGGCCGAGGCATCGTCACTGACATACGAAACATATACCGCATAAGTGCCACGCTGCGGAATATTGGCCATCCAACGCACTTCCGAGGCTTCGGAGGCGTGGTCAACGGTGATGGCGCTCAAGGCTGTACCATCGCGGAAGGGATTATCGCCGTTGTGTAATTCGGTCTTGACATACCCGAAGCCGGGAGTCTGACCTGCAGTCCATGCACTGCCATACACCACCGCACCGGAGGCGTTGCCGCCATCATTGTCTATGATGATTTCGGTGGTATTGACATCTCGCTCGCGAGGGCTCATGACGTAAGCTCCCGCATTGCGAAGCATAGGCATCAGGAAGGGCATGACATAACTTTGGGTATACAAGTCTTCGACTGTCTGGAATATGCGGGCACGCTGCCATTCCCAGCGATTGAGCTTGGGCTCGAAATACCATCCGTGGCTCTGCCACAACGCGATATTGCGGTTTTGCAAGCCACGAGGTGCAACATCGGCATCGAGATCACTGACAAAAGGTGCCTTTTCGGTGGGTCCTATAACGCGCTTGGGCGCAAAAAGTATGAGGTTGTCCATGTTTGTACGAGACACTTCCTTGCCCGAACGATCGCGGTCAATCACGTACATTTCCACTCGATATCCATCATATTTCTTACCCATAGCGGTACACACATCAGTCTTGATAGAAGCAAGATTGTCGGCACGCAAGGGTATGTAGGCGCAGTTTTCGTTACATTCCACACGCAATACGCGTGCGGCATCGTCGGCATCGACGCAATCTACTCTAATCGGACCGAGACCGCTGGTGCCGGGCAGATAGTTGCGCAGCACTGCTGCCGCAGCTGCGTTGGCATCCGCGCCAAGCTTTGCCGCAACGGAGTTATCGGCACCCAAGACCGAGGCGAAAACAATTATCGTTGTGATTATAAATCGATTTACCATTACTTTACATATTTCGGCAGAAAGCCTTACGGCCTCCCATAGGGTTTATACCTACAAAGATACAGACTTTTTTTGGCTAAAGACACATATCATTATCTAAAAAAGTATGTAATCAACTAATTTTAATTATCGGATACATATTTTTACATAAATCAGCACTATTTTCAACGTTTCGTCACCACCTCGCTTCAATCGACACACTCTCCCGAAAACGGACTGTTCCAAAGACTCATTTCGCATATTCTCAATGCTGTATCACATATCAAGTTGTATCCTGTCATTTCAAGTTCCTTAATCCAAATAAAATTCGTACCTTTGCGCCACACTAAGCATAAACACGCACGCGCAAAACCGCCGAGTGTGGCATAACCTATGACTTGCCGCAGCCGGCACTGCCAAGCTGCATAATATCGAATATACAAAACAAAACATAACATTTTATGAAAGCCTGCTTCATGGGATTGGGCTACATCGGACTGCCCACCGCTATCATTGCCGCCAAACACGGCGTCCACGTCATCGGCGTGGACATCAACGCCGACGTTGTCGCACAGACAAACGCCGGACATCTTCACATCATCGAACCGGGACTGGGGGACCTGCTGCGCGATGTCGTAGCAAACGGAAGCCTGCATGCACAGACCGCTCCCGAAACCGCCGATGCATTTTTCATCGTAGTGCCCACGCCCTTCAAAGGCGACCACCAACCCGATGTAAGCTATGTCGAAGCCGCCACTCGCGCCGTCATTCCATGCCTCAAAGAAGGCGACCTCTTTGTCATCGAGTCCACTTCGCCCGTAGGCACCACCGAGGCTATGGCCGAAATCATCTTTGCCGAGCGACCCGAACTCAAAGGCAAGATATACATAGCATACTGCCCTGAACGCGTCCTGCCCGGCAACGTTATTTACGAACTGGTGCACAACGACCGCGTTATCGGGGGCATCGATGAAGCTTCCACAAAAAAAGCCCAGGCTTTCTACGCACAGTTTGTTCAAGGAACTCTGCATCCCACCAACGCCCGCACCGCCGAAATGTGTAAGCTCACCGAAAACTCGTCACGCGACGTGCAGATAGCTTTCGCCAACGAGCTGTCCCTGATATGCGACCGCGCAGGCATAAATGTCTGGGAACTTATCGCCTTGGCAAACAAGCACCCGCGCGTCAACATCCTGCAACCGGGTTGCGGCGTAGGAGGACACTGCATCGCAGTCGACCCCTACTTCCTTACCGCAGCATTCCCCGAGGAAGCGCAGATTATTGCACAGGCACGCGCCATCAACAACCATAAGGCCGACTGGTGTGCACTCAAGACCATCAACGCCATTCTCCGCTTCAACAACGAACACCACCGTCGTCCGGTTGTGGCCATGATGGGCGTGGCCTTCAAGCCCGACATCGACGACTTGCGCGAGAGCCCGGCACGCCATATCATCGATGCCGTAGTCGCAGAGAAACCCGATGCCGAGATCCTGGTAGTAGAGCCAAACGTACCCTCGCACCCCGTATACAAGCTCACCAACTACCGCGAAGCCTACGACCGCGCCGATATAGTCGTGTTCCTCACCGCACACACGCCCTTCAAGGGTCTGCCCCAACGCGAGGACAAGGTTATACTCGACTTCTGCGGCATCTTCAAGAAATAACATCTATGACTCAGACACAAGGCAACGACAGCGCACGCGCGACCATCGGCAAAAACGCCGACGACCGCGTGAACCTGCGCGGAGTCAAAGTACACGCCTTCGACTCGGCCGAAAGCCTTATGGATTATGCCGATGCACATCCCGGAATACTCGTGGCCGTCAACGCCGAGAAGATCTTGAACGCCAACGCCACCACCCTG
>ULVC01008782.1_pt1 | contig 14464 bp, 10 predicted proteins | sample 1958821 | NCBI WGS metagenome assembly ULVC01 (sample SAMEA4835769, study PRJEB28245) | human gut metagenome | biome: gut microbiome; material: fecal sample | place: Denmark | collected 2008 | reverse complement strand
GCCGCCGATGGCGCGGTCGAAGCGCTGCTGCTCGCTAAAGCCGCCGCGCGTGGTCTCGCCGCGCATGAGCGTGCAGGGAATCTTATTGTAGCCGTAGAAGCGCGCGACCTCTTCGGCAATGTCGCTGTAATGCTCGACGTCGCCGCGCCAGGACGGCACGTAGATGTCGTCGCCATTCAGGATAAAGCCGAGGGAGACAAGAATTTCGCGCATCAGGTCTTCGCTGAGTTCCGTGCCGAGCAGGGCGTTGATCTTGTCGGGTTCGAGCTTGACGACTGTGGGGGCCTTTTCCTTGGCGACCACGTCCATCACGCCGTCGACGACCTCGCCGCAGCCGAGCAGCTCCACGAGCTCGCAGGCGCGCTCGACGGCCTTGATGGTGTTCATCATGTCGAGGCCCTTTTCATAGCGGGAGGAGGCGTCGGTGCGCATGCCGAGGGCGCTGGCCGTGCGGCGCACGGAAACGCCGTTGAAGTTAGCGGACTCAAAGAGCACCATCGCCGTGTCGCCGACGATCTCGCTGTTCGCGCCGCCCATGACGCCCGCGACGCAGACGGGCTTGTGCTCGTCGCAGATGCAGAGCATGTTCGACGTCAGCTTGCGCTCGTTGCCGTCGAGCGTCTGGATGGTCTCGCCCTCGCGCGCGGTGCGCACGATGATGTGGCCGCCTTCGACGCAGCTGAAGTCAAAGGCGTGCATCGGCTGGCCGTATTCGAGCATCACATAGTTCGTGATATCGACGATGTTGTTGATGGGGCGCACGCCGCTGTTGCGCAATCTCTCGCGCATCCAGCGCGGAGACGGAGCAATCTTGACGTTTTTCACCATGCGCGCGGTGTAGCGCGGGCAGAGGTCGCCGTCCTCAATGTCGATGTCGACAAGGTCGGCGATGCTGCCGCCGCAGCCGTGCGGCTCGGGCGTGTGCAGCTTAAGGGGGCGCTTGAACGTCGCGCTCGCCTCGCGGGCAAGGCCGATAACGGAAAGGCAGTCGGGGCGGTTCGGCGTGATCTCAAACTCGACGATGGAATCGTCAAAGCCGAGGATGTGCGCCATGTTGAGGCCCGGCTCGGCGTCCTCTTCCTGTAAGACAAAGATGCCGTCGGCGATGCAGTGGGGGAACTCCTTCTGCTCGGCGTGCAGGTCTTCGAGCGTGCAGATCGTGTCGCTCTTCGTGTTGTACGCGACAAGGTCGCCCTCGTGGAGGTTCGAGCAGGCAGTCTTCGCCGCACGGGTGACTGTGCCGTCGTTCACGCGAACGTCGTAGCCGCCGTCCGTGCTCTTCACCGCCTCGACGCGGCCGCAGAGCACAGGGCCGTAGACCTTGTCGCCGGGCTTGATGTCAGCGGGGATGGAGGGCTTCGCGGGGTCGATGGGATGATAGTCGTTCAGAAGCGCCGCGGGCGTGATGACGGCATAGGGGAAGTCATGCTCCGCCGTCATGCCAAGCTCCTTGAGCGAGCAGAGCATGCCGTTCGACTCGACGCCGCGCAGTTTGCCCTTTTCGATCTTCACGCCGCCCGGCAGATGCGCGCCGTGCAGCGCTGCGGGGACATAGTCTCCCACATGGATGTTCCACGCGCCGGTAACGATCTGCACGGGCTCAGCCTGACCGACGTCGATCTGGCAGACCCACATGTGGTCGGAGTTTTCATGGCGCTTCATCTCGAGAATTTTGCCGACGACCACGTTCTTGAGGTTCTCGTCGGGACGCTCGATGGTCTCGACCTTCGAGCCGGAGAGCGTCATCTCGTCGTTGAATTCCTTATCGGTGATATCCTTGAGGTCAACGAATTCGTTGAGCCAATTACGGGATAGGATCATATTTGTATCCTCCTAAGAAGTAACAATCAAATTTCGTTTTTCGTGACGACATGCGCGTCACAAAAAACACCGCTCAGGGTGCAAGCGTGCGAGCAAAGCGAGTGCGGCGCAGCACCCTGCGAAAGAGATCGCAGAAAGCGGCTCGCCGCTTTCGCGAGGAATATTAAAACTGTTCGAGGAAGCGGACATCGTTCTCGAAGATCAAACGCAGGTCGCTGATCTTGAAGTGGCCAAGCGCCAGACGCTCAAGGCCCATGCCGAACGCCCAGCCGGAATAGACCGTGGAGTCGATGCCGCAGCCCTCGAGGACCTTCGGGTGGATCATGCCGGCGCCGAGCACCTCGATCCAGCCCTCGCCCTTGCAGGTGGGGCAGCCTGCGCCGTGGCACTTGTGGCACTGAATGTCCATTTCGCAGCTCGGCTCGGTGAACGGGAAGTGATGGGGGCGGAAGCGCGTGACCGTGTGCTCGCCGTAGAGCTGGCGCACGACCTCGTTGAGCGTGCCCTTGAGGTCCGCCATCGTAATGCCCTTATCAATGGCCATGCCCTCGATCTGGTGGAACATGGGCGAGTGCGTGGCGTCGACCTCGTCCTTGCGGTACACGCGGCCGGGGGCTAGAATGCGGATGGGCAGCTCGCGCGTCTCCATCGCGTGGATCTGCATCGGAGAGGTCTGCGTGCGCAGAAGGATCGAGCTGTCCTCGGTGAAGTAGAACGTGTCGCTCCACTCGCGGGCGGGATGGCCCTCCTCGACGTTGAGCTTCGTGAAGTTGTACTCGGCAAGCTCGACCTCGCGGTCTTCGAGAATTTCAAAGCCCATGCCGACGAAGATGTCCTTGATCTCGTCGAGCACCTGATACATCGGGTGCTTCACGCCGATCTTTTCCTGCTTGCCGGGGATGGTCACGTCCACGGCCTCGGACTTGAGCTTGAGCTCCATGGCCTTGTCGGCGAGCTCTTTCGTCTTTTCCTCGATGTTCGCTTCGAGCTTGGCGCGCACGTCGTTGGCGAGTTGCCCGATCACGGGGCGCTCTTCGGCGCTGAGCTTGCCCATCTGCTTCAAAACGGCGGTCAGCTCCCCCTTTTTGCCAAGGTAGCGGACGCGCAGTGCTTCGAGGTCCTCCGCCTTGCCGGCGTCGGAGATTGCATCGAGCGCCGCCTTGCGGATCGCTTCCAGTTGTTGTTTCATATCATTTCTCCTTTTCAGGTAAAAATTTGCAGAATTTCAAAAATCGGCGGCAGGGGCAAAAAAATAGCCTTTCCTCCCGACACTCTCGGGACGAAAGACTTTCTTCCGCGGTACCACCCTGATTCGCGCCCAAAGGCGCGCGCTCGTTGCCCGTAACGGGGGCTGACCGGCCGCGCATTTCCTCGCGGCTGCTCGGGGGCGAACCAAGCGACATCCCGCAGACCGGCTCCCAGCCGCCGACCGGTCCTCTCTACGCGGAACAAACACGCTATTTTCCCTTTCACAGCATTTGTCTAAGTGGTACTTATATCACAGAAAAAAGGAACTTGCAAGTGGGAATTTGCCCCTTGCCGGCAAAAAAGCGGCAAAAGCGCAAAATATCGCGCATTTTCCTCTGCGCACTCCCCTTTTCCTGCCCAAAACGCGGAAAAACCGCACTTTACAACGTGCAAAAACGTGGTATACTATAATAGTTGTTTACAAACCCACCGTGGCTGCTCTCGCAGCCGGATAAGGAGAACGATCATGGATGAAAGAAAGCGTCTTTACAAGTCCCGCAACAACAAGATGATCTGCGGCGTCTGCGCAGGCATCGCAGACTACTTCAACATTGACCCGTCGATCGTGCGCGTGCTCTGGGCGGTCCTCGCTCTGGCCGCCGGTACCGGCGTGCTCGCCTATATTGCCTGCGCGATCATCCTGCCCGAGGGCGACACCGAGGTCTGACCGCTTGACAATCCGCGCAAAAAAGATATACTAAATCCTGTTTGCCGCGCGAAACGGCAGAAAAAGATGTAAAACGCGAAGGGAGCTTCCTTTTATGGCGACTTATCCGATGCATGTCGCGGGTCTTGACCGCGACTTTCCCATCTGCAAGGTAACGGACGATCTTTATATCGGTGCTTTCATCATGTTCGGCGACGCGGAGCTGACCGTGCGCTGCGCGGAAGAGCTTTTGAAGCTCGCCGAGGGCATCGACTACGATTACCTCTTCACCGCTGAGGCAAAGTCCATCCCCCTCATCCACGAGATGGCGCGCCAGAGCAGCGCGAAAAAGTATTTTATCGCGCGCAAGGGCCCCAAGGTCTACATGCCCGACCCCATTTCCGTGGAGGACAAGTCCATCACCACCGTCGCCCAGCAGAAGCTTTTCCTCGGCTCTGACGACGCGGACCTCATCCGCGGCAAGAAGATTTTGCTCGTCGACGATGTCATCTCCACGGGCGGCTCGCTCAAGGCGATGGAAGCACTCGTCGAAAAGGCGGGCGGCACCGTTACGGGCCGCATGGCCGTTCTCGCCGAGGGCGGCGCAGCCGACCGCAAGGACATCCTGTTCCTTGAAAAACTGCCCGTCTTCAACGCCGACGGCAGCGTGAAGTAAAAAGATTCAATCACAGAAGCGCAAAGCGCCTTTCAAAGAGCTTTCTTTGAAAGGCGCTTTCTCTGTTATTCGGTGATCTCCTCGCAGACCGTCGGCGATGTGGACCTTGCTTCGGCCTCCGGCGCTGTTCTTAGTCCGCTCAAACCGCGGCGGCAGAGCACGCAGCCCGCCGCGCATACGGCGGCCATGACGGCAAGGAACTGCCACTTCTCCGCAAAACCGCCCAAAAGCCCCAGCGGGTCGTTCATTGCGTTGAACGCGGCGTGCGCGGCGATCGTGGGCAGGATGCTCCCCGTGCGATAGCGAATATAGCCGAAAAGCAGGCCCATGAGAAACGCGTAGCCAATCTGCACCGGCGTTCCGTGGATGAATCCAAAGAGTACCGCTTGCAGTACAATTGCGATCCACACCGGCATGGCCCGTTCCAGTCGCGACTGGATGACGCCGCGGAACACGAGCTCCTCCGCAACCGGCGCACCGGCCACCACGGCAAGCGCCGGGATCAGCCCCGTCTCTGTGCTCAGGCGCATGGCTTTTCCATATTCCTCCATCCAGCTTTCCGGCAGCAGGGCAAGCACCAGACTGACCAGCACATAGAGGCCGACCGCGCCGAAGGCGCAGAAGCCCACCGTCCAGCCCGAGCAGTGACGAAGGCCCGCCGCCTCGGATAGCGGCTTTTTCCGCAGCAGAAACCACAGCAGCAGTACCGCGGCGATGATCAGGCACGATAGCAGCGTGAGCGCTGACAGGCCGTCAAGAAGCCGCTCCGCCACCGCCTGCGCCCCCTGTGCAAGGTCCGCTCCCCTATTGATCGCTGCATCGGCAGCGATACCGATCCCATAGACAAAGGGCAGCAAAACCTGCACCGCCACAAAAAAGAGCAGATACAAAGCAGATCTCCCCAGCGCAGCCAAAACGCCCTTTGCGGAATAGGAATGCTCGGTTTTCATATCTTCCCCCTCCTTGTCCGATCCTAAAATTGCCGCAGCCTCCATTTTGTGTGCGGGCCACTTCAAGCAAGCCCGGCGCAGTGAATGCCAGCGCGTTTTATTCGTCTTTTAGTTGAGAATATTCATTTATCTCTATACCGTTTGTTTAATTATACTGTATTATCAGATGCTTGTAAACAGCATTTTGTGAAAAGCAATCTTTCGGCAACGGCCTGTTTTTGTCCGGTCCATCATACAGTTTATGATACAGTGAACTTCTGCATTCTTCTCACTTTTCGTCAGTTTTACTAAAAAAATTTTAGCTTTTTCTGCTGGACAAGTGCAAAAGAACGTAGTATCCTATAAAAAATAAACGAGGAAGATGGATGATTCATCCGATAAACTGGTCAAACACAACAAAATAAGGAGGAAAACGCATGGCATATCGGGAAAGCTACGCAGGAAAGATCAACCGCAAGCTGAACAAGAAACTCCACGTCGTCGAGGTGGCCTCGGGACGGCAGAAGGCCGACCTCGTGCTCAAGAACGCGACGTATGTGAACGTCTTCTGCAATGAGCTCAGCCATGGCGACATCGCCGTGGCCGAAGGGCTGATCGCAGGCATGGGCGAGCATTACGAGGGCGCGGTCGAGATCGACATGGGCGGCAAGCTCGTGCTGCCCGGCTTTGTCGACGCGCACATCCACTTAGAGAGCGCGCTCGTTTCCCCCAAGGAATTTGCCAACGCCGTCATTCCGCACGGCACCACGACCGTCATCACCGACCCGCACGAGATCGCCAATGTCATGGGCACCGACGGCATCGAGTATATGCTGCAGGCGACGGAAGATCTGCCCGTTGACGTGCGCTTCATGCTCCCCTCCTGCGTGCCCGCAACGCCGCTCGACGAATCCGGCGCGGTGCTCGATTACCGCGCGATCGACTCGTTCTACGAGCACAACCGCGTCGAGGGTCTGGCCGAAATGATGAACTATGTCGGCGTCGCGAACGCCGACGAGCAGGTGCTCGAAAAGATCGTCGCCGCGCAGGCGCACCACAAAAAAATCGACGGCCACGCCCCCGGCCTTTCGGGCAACGACCTGAACGCCTACATCGCCGCCGGCGTCTATTCCGACCACGAGTGCAGTACCGTGGAGGATGCCATCGCCAAGCTCGAGCGCGGACAGTACATCATGATCCGCGAGGGCACGGCCGCGCGCAACCTCGACGCGCTGCTCCCGCTGCTCACACCGCAGTATTACACCTACTGCATGTTCTGCACGGACGACAAGCACCCGAACGATCTTCTCGAAAAGGGCCACATCGACTACATCGTGCGCCGTGCCATCAAAGCGGGCGTCGACCCGATCATCGCCGTCAAATGCGCGAGCCACCACGCCGCGCGCTACTTCCTGCTCAACAACCGCGGCGCGATCGCACCGGGCTTTCTTGCGGACTTTGTCGTGATCGACAATTTCGACGACTTCAACATCCTTGAGGTCTACAAGAAGGGCAAGCTGATGTTCGACGGCAAGACCGTCACGCCGTTTGAAGCGCCCGAGATCGATCCGCACCTCGTCAAGCGCTCGCACGAGACGTTCCACGTTGCGCACCTTGAGGCCACGGACTTTATCGAGTCCCGCCCGCGCGCGGTGCTCGGCATGGTGCCCGGCGAGATCGTCACGACCGATGCGGGCTACGCCGAGAAGATCAGCGTCGAGGACGATATCCTGAAGATCGCCGTCATCGAGCGCCACAAGAATACGCGCCACATCGGCATCGGCTACATCAAGGGCTACGGCCTCAAGTCCGGCGCGGTGGCGACATCCATCTCGCACGACAGCCACAACATCATCGTCGTCGGCGCGAACGAGGAGGACATGGCCGCGGCGGTCAACCGCGTCGTCGAGCTCGGCGGCGGCATCGTCGTGATGGACGACGGCAAGGTGCTCGGCGAGCTCCAGCTCCAGATTGCAGGCATCATGAGCGAAGCGCCGCTTATCGAGGTCAACGAGGCGCTCGAAAACGCCAAGGAGCAGGCCTTCAAGCTCGGCGTCTCGCGCGGGGTCGACCCGTTTATGACGCTTTCGTTCATGGCGCTGACCGTCATTCCAACGCTGCGCCTCACGACGCGCGGCGTGTTCGACGTCATCAATCAGCGCTACGTGTGATCTTACATTGTGAAAGGCTCCGGCGCAGTGCGCCGGAGCCTTTTTTCGAAAAGTTTTGCTTGCAAATGCTCCCTGCATCGCATATAATAATTGTTGCACCTGCCGGTGTGATGGAATTGGTAGACGTAGCGGACTCAAAAGACTGTACGCCTACTGACACATCGGATTGGCGTGACCCTTGCAATTATTAGGTTTTTGAGGTATTATAAAAGCAGCTTTTTCCCGAGTTCTTCCCTGAAGTTCTCCCCTACGGCAGAACTTCGTAAAATAGGCCGGTGTGATGGAATGGTAGACGTAGCGGATTCAAAATCCGCCGGGGGCAACTCCGTGTGGGTTCGAGTCCCACCACCGGCACCACTTGAAACGACTGGGTTTCTCCGTTTTGGAGGGACCCAGTCTTTCGTCATTTTTGATCGAGTTCTCTCCTGAGTTCTCCCGCGTATCGCATCTCTGCTCACTCTTGCATAGCAGCGAGGTTCCCGCTGATGGTCAAATTGCCCTGCATTGCGTTTCCCGTAAGCTCCTTTGAGTTTGATTCCAGATGAGCGTAGATATTTGCGGTCGTATTGTAATTGCTATGGCCCAGCCATGCCTGAATATCTTTCATTGATATTCCGCTTTTGAGAAGAAGACTTGCGCAGGTGTGTCTCAGTTCATGAAAGGTGATCTCCCGCAGATTGTTCTTCCGTAGGACCAGCTTGAAATGCTGTGTCACATAATTAGGTTTAATCTGCTCACCGATATCATTCACATAGATATAGTCGCTCTCATGATAGCAGTTGCCGCAGAGTTCACGGTACTCCTCCTGATGCTTTTTCATTTGAAGCAGCAACCTCCGGTATTCCGGAACTAACGGTAAGGTGCGATAGCTCTTTTTGTTCTTCGGTCGATCCTTTGCAACAATGGTGTATTTGCCATCAATACTAACCTCAACAACTACATGTGCAATCGTGATCGTATTGGCATCAAAGTCAATAGCCTCCCATTTCAGGCCCATGATCTCAGAACGGCGTAGCCCGTAAAATGCTGCCATCAACACGGGGAACTCGGCTCCATCACCCTTTACGCAACTGAGCAGATGCTCTACCTCTGACAAGGTATAGAATTTTCCGATGTGTTCGACCTGCTTAGGGCGCATTCCACGTTTTAGGGGAGTCATTGGGATTTTCTCCAACCGAACGGCATCGTTGAGGGCTTTGCTGATGTTTGCATGGTACTTGATGATCGTGTTGTTGCTGATCTCCAGTTCCGTTGCACAGTAGGTATAGAAGTCTTGAATATCGCCGGCACGCAGACCGCCCAGCGTGACCTTACGCCCACGAAAAAACGGAACGATACGCTTTTCAACATTCGTTTTGTATCCAGCGTAAGTCGTTATATCCACGGATGACTTGATTTGCCTGAGCCAGTAGAGCATATAATCGGCAAAAAGCATATTGGCATCGGCTGTGCGCTGGTACTCAGCAGGCTGATATTTTTGTCGTTCTGCTACCAGCATTGCCTCCGCCTTTCGTTTGTTGCCCTTCACCGGCAGTCCTGTTGCTATCCACTTACGTTTTCGCTTTCCATCCGAGTCCACAAAGTTTAATACAATATAAAAAAGTCCTTTTTTCTCTTGCAGATGGCCCGCTACCATTCTGTTAACCTCCTTACTTAACAGTAGCGTCTTTCAACAAACGACAACATCATTGTAGCATGCTGAATCCGCCGGAACAATGGTGCGCAAGATTTTATTTTCACGGACAAAGGTATTTAGATTTCAGAGTTCCTTTGCAGATATTCGATGATGTTGATTTTGGGAATACGAAACGCTTTCCCTATCTTGAAAAAGCGAATGCTGCCATCGTGCAGCAGACCATATGCCGCCTTGTAGCCTATGCCACCCAACATCTCTCTAAGTTGATCAACATTTACTACATCTGGATATGCGGCAAACATTTTCTCTTTCATACGTTCATGTCACCTCATCTACATATTTGCTGTGGAGGGCTAAAATAGCAAAAAGAAGTTCTCTCCGTTTTACACGAAGAGCACTTCTTCTTTTTCAACATAATAATAGCACAGAATCTGCGGAATGCACAATCCTACCGCATCAGCAAAATTACGGAAAGTATTCCAGCAATTGCACAGCAACCCATCAGTATTAGTAGTATTGACTTTTGAGGGCAAAGCAATTATCATTACATTACAGTAAAATAGGATTGTTATATACAAAAACAGGAAGAGAGATATTCACATGGAAAATTACTCTCCGCTGAGGTATCCGGGTGGAAAGTCCGCATTATATCCCGCTATTGCCAACATTATAGAATCAAACAATATGAAGCACTGTATATATATCGAGCCTTTTGCCGGTGGCGCAAATATTGCTTGGAGCCTACTCATCAATGGTATAGTAGATTATATTATCATCAACGATGCAGATAAGTCTATATATTCATTTTGGCGGGCTATCACAGAATCTACGCATTGGTTTATCGAAAAAATCGAAAGTGTCTCTGTAACTGTCGATGAATGGCGCAAGCAAAGAGCCATTCTCCAAGAATCGTCAAGATACAGTAAAGAACTCGGTTTTGCTATGTTTTTTTTGAATCGGACCAATCGTTCGGGAATTTTGGACGCTGGACCTATCGGTGGCTATGATCAGTCTGGAACATATAAAATTGATTGTCGTTTTAATAAGGCATCGTTAATTAAGAAAATTTCCAAAATTGCCGAATATAAAAAGAATGTGAAGATATATAATCAAGATATTTCCGTTTTTTTGTTACATTACCTTCCACGTTGGAGCGACAAAGGAGAGATCTTTATATATTTTGATCCTCCTTATTACGAAAAAGGCCAGCGCTTATATATGAATTATCTCTCAGGCGAAGATCACGAAAGGTTGCGAGATGCGGTTTCATCACTTGATTGCAAGTGGGTTATGACCTACGATGACAATATAGAAATCGATAAGTTATATGAGCACTACCAACGATTTCATTTCTCAGTCAACTATAGTCTGGCTAACAAAAAAAAAGGCGGAGAGTTAATGATTTTTAAAGATTCGTCTTGTATTCCGTCTGCTAAAATCATCAAGAATCTGCCCAAGACTATTTCTTTTGACAGTGATAGCATAAATTTGGAGGAAAATAAAATGAGCGTCTGTAGATTTTGTAGCATAGCCAATAAGGGAGATTTTTTACAAAAACCAGAAAATAAAATAATTGCTGAAACTAACGATTACTTTGCAATTTCATCTGTTGGTGCTTTGGTTGAAGGATGGACTCTTATTGTGCCTAAAAAGCATTGTTGCTCAATGAAGGCCTTATATTCTGAAAAGCAGTTTGCCGAGTTTACCAGCAATGTTATTGAAGTACTTGAAAAATGCTATGGTCCTGTCATTGCTTTTGAACATGGCCCAAATCGAGAAGGCTCCGCAACATCCTGCGGAACAAATCACGCACATATTCACTTGGTACCATACCATTCGTTAATACAAAAACTTGATACCATAGAATTCGATTGGCAGATTTGCACTGCTTCTCAGGTTGATGCTCTTGTTGGAAATAACGAATATTTATTTTATTGTGAACCTATCCGCAAGTGGGATAATCCTAACGGAAGAGTACATATTTTAAAAGAACCAATTTCTCAATTTTTCAGGAAGGTTATTGCAGAGGACCAGGGCAACATTGAAAAGTACAATTACAAAACAAATCCAGATACTACCCTTACATTAAAAACAATTAAAAATCTACAAACATTTTTCTAAACGATGCGAGGGATATAAATGGCCGAAGAATATACTGTTAGTGATTCTAAAACTGGAAAGCCTGAGCATTATCAGGACCAAGATGTAATTGAAACAAGCGTTAATACGGATGGCAGGAACCAGTACGATTGGGAGTCAAGGTATCCTGAAAATGCACGTAAGGAAATGAAAAGCGAAGCCATCTACATTGGCATAATCCTGTTTGTATCTTTCGTCCTCTTGATTTGTATTTGGTGCGGATTAATTGGCAGGATAGGTGGCCATATAGGGCTTGAATCAAAGATAGTTACTTCGTTGGAAGGAATTATCCTTTATTTCTTTTCAGGTCTAATGGGCGGAACAATTTTTGGGCTAAAATATTTTTATAGAGTTGTGGCTCGAGGTTATTGGTCTCAGGATAGAAAATATTGGAGAATTTTCTCGCCATGGATTTCTGCTTGTATTGCTTTTGTTGTAGGATGCATGGTCCTTTCCGGTTATATTAATGCAGCGCAGTCTCCATCATTCGCAACAGAAATTTGTGTTGGATTTATTACTGGTTACTTTGCGGATGATGCCGTCGGGAAAATGTCTGAAGTTGCAACGGCTCTATTTGGATCCGGTAACAAAACCGTCTCTAGTAGCAAAACTGACACTAGTAGCGGTGAAAAGTGAGGTGCTTTGAATGGTGCGTTCTCAATGTTTAAAGCCGATAAATAAGATTCTTTGGGTTGTGAAATCAGGTGTCGAAACCATTGATGCCGAGCAGATTTGTATAGAACGTGTAGGTGAAAAAGCATTTGGATTAGCATCATTGCCTGCAAAGTGGACATTGCCGTTCTTTGTTATTTCAGATGAGCTCTTTGACGACTACACAAAAGCTGGGACTGCGAACGATCTCATGACAGCATGGGGGTATGCGATAAGTTTGGCAGCAGCGCAATGCAAAATCGAACTTGATGATCAAATTATTGTACGTTCAAATGCACATTCTGAAGGATTAGAGAATCGTGGAAAATTTATCTCTGTAGAGGGCACTCTACGCGAGTGGCCACAACTCGTTAAGCGCTGTTTTGATGACTTTATTGCGCAAGAAGGTTCATCAAATGTTCGTATGCCTGTAATTATTCAAAAACGCGTAATATCATTGTTTTGTGGACATATTTCAAACGAACGCCGTGTTGCGAAAGATCTTCGTGACTGGAGAGGCGAGTTTGATGTGGTTGCTCCCCCTCGCACTTTCCGTATTTCTTTACGCAACTGGAGGAAGAAGGTCAATACGACAGATCAGTTCAACTCCAAATTGATGTGTCCTTCTGATCGTAACATCAGAACGGCATTAACTATTCCGTGCACATGGGTTACGAGTCAGAAAATTCGTGTACATTTCGAATGGGTATATGATGGAGATTATTTGTATTTAGTTCAAGCTGACGAAGAAAAGTCCTCAAGTGGTATTGATCCCACAAAACTCTCTTGTAAGTCAGAAGAAGGCAATAAGAGCACAGATAGGAATTTTCCACACTGCCTTCGAATGTTAAGAGCCGAAGATACAGAGCGGTACGAACAATATGCTAAAATTCAAAATCCTCTTTTGTATCGACGATTAGAATTGAGTACCGCACCGTTGTATATTTTGGATGACAAGAATACACTTAAATCGTTAGCTGAAGGGATTGTTCCTCCTGATTTGGAGCTTGATTTGCAAGTTCTCGTATCTCGATTTCTAATTATCCGAACAGATATCGCAACTAATAGAAAAGAAGATCGTCAACTTCTCCCGCGGACAGATGGTATAAGCACCGCTGAAGACGCCAAAAAATGGCTTTGTGATAGTTATGCCCGACTTTCAAAAGAATTTCGCAAAAGTGCCATTTTTATATTCCACAACTATATACCAGCTATTTCATCAGCATTTGCCTATGCTAGCCCGGGCGATAAATTGGTCCGAATAGAAGCTCTATGGGGGTTACCCGAGGGATTATATTATTACAGCCATGACAAATATCTGGTTGATACTAGAGTATCAGATATTAAAAAAGGAGCTTGCGAAGACTTCAGTGTGCAAAAATTTACAAATTATAAGAAATACTTTGTTTTTCCAATGGATGACGGCAAATGGGAAGTGCAATGTCTGAAACCTCCGTACGACTGGTATGAGGCTATTTCTGATGAGAAATGGGTAAAACAAATCGCCTACGTTACGAGGTTGATTTCTGAAGAAGAGCAGAATAGCGTTAGCGTAATGTGGTTCGTAGGTGTTGATAAGTCTCAATACAACTGTGATGTCTTTCCGTGGTATCATGAGCATTATGAATATAATGACAATCTGAGCATGCCACGAAACAAGTTATCATTTGAAGATGCAATTGCCATTCACACACTACAAGATCTCAAAAACCTGGAAGCCTTAACGCAAACCTCCGCTTCAAATATTAGGAATATTCAGATACAGCCTACAAACGCAAATTTTTTGCGAGACAGAGATGTTATTGGTAGAATAGGCACTGTTGCTAAAGGCCTCGGGGCAAGTATTTTGCTTGAGGGTGGAATTCTCTCTCATGCATACTATCAACTTATTCGGACCGGAGCCAAGGTCCAAGTCCGGTATTCTTTTGAAAAGAGGCAGCAATTTGAATTCAACAAACTGGTGCGTGATAAAATTCCAGAAAAAATAGAAAAGAATGGTGAGGAGGCTGTAACAGCAGAACTAAATAAAGAACTATTTAGTAGCTTGCTGAAACGAAAGCTTGTAGAGGAGGCATTAGAAGTACTTGATTCAAAGAACGATGAAGATATTATTGCTGAACTTGCCGACATTTTAGAGGTCCTTGATGGGATTTTGAGTCAATATCAAATTGATTTTAATACCGTTCTATCTCAGAAGGAAATTAAGCGAAAAAAATCAGGCGGATTTGACAAAGGTATCTATCTGAAAAAAACCACAAGCCGAACCGCCTCTGGAGAAGGCCGCATTATCGTTGATAAAGCCCCTGTAGACACCAAACAAGGAATTTCCAAATCTACGGACTGGCGCAGATATCCAAACGCTAATGAATCTTTAACACGAATAAAAGTGCCGGTGACATTAGATAAATGGGAGGTTCGTCCAAGCGTCAAATCCGATAATATCGATATTGTACTACGAGGTGAGCGAAAGCAAGGAGTTTGGCAAGTAGAAATTTCCGTTTTTGAAGAGGCTGATCAGTTGTCGTTTTTTGACAAGTAAATTCATCT
>ULVC01043760.1_pt1 | contig 14693 bp, 15 predicted proteins | sample 1958821 | NCBI WGS metagenome assembly ULVC01 (sample SAMEA4835769, study PRJEB28245) | human gut metagenome | biome: gut microbiome; material: fecal sample | place: Denmark | collected 2008 | reverse complement strand
ATTAACGAGAAGTTTTCTATAGGGGTGCTGAGTAGTTACGACTGATTAATTATGGGACAAGAAACTAGTAAGTATCGTAAGATTATGCGTACCCCTCAGACAGGTGAGAACGCAGGTAAGAAGCTCTGGTATGCTACTGCCGTGTGCGACCGTGAGATGATTTCAGGGCGTAACGTGCTGCATATCGCAGATAAACAAAACTTAGGCGATAAAGCCTCAAGCTTGACCTTTTTTTGTTAATCAAGACTGTTTTAACCCGATAATTTAACATAAATCTAACAATAAACTTACACTCAGTATTGCAAAAACATGCTATATTTGCACTCGAATAAAAAATATAAAAATATGAATAAATCAAACTCACAAACAACAAATGGCTCTCTTATAAAAGGGAAAAGATGTACACATTTGAGAAGCCCTACTTTAGAGTTTCTCCATTGTACAAATAAAGTAAAATGTGCAATTTTCACACATAACATTAACAAATAAAATAAAACAACAATGAAAAAAGTATATTTCTTCATTTTCATAACTATGACATTAACATTATTTTCTTGCAATGCTAATTATGCGATTTTCAAAAAGGTTGGCAGAGTGTGGATAATCAAACAAAGTATCATTAAATCAAAAAGGGAGAAGCATCAAAGCTTCTCCCTTTTTGATTTAATGATTACCGCTACAAAGTAGAATAAAGAAACGATATTTACGAAGAAAAAAGCAATGTCGTATCCTAAAGTTCTATTTTTAGCAATAAATTTAACGTTATCTAAAAATAAAGAAATGATGAATTTTGGTAGAAAAATACCCCCTTGCCATAGACCAGCCCAAAATCCATAAACCTCAGCATCACTTATTTCATGAGTAAGAAGATAAACATAACACAACAGTATTACTCCCCCACAAACAAAGTGTTTCTTTATATTCGCTTTCATTTTTAATCCGTTAATCGCCAAGCTGTGCCTGCCTCCATTTCTTTTTCAATTTGTCGCATATAGCGATCTACTCCAAGGTGATACTGCGCTCCTAACCACTGCACAAATTTACTCGCCCAGTTGGCACCTGCAAAATTCATCACCATTTCTTTCTCACTTAAGTTTTTAATTTTTACTTTTGTATTCATGATAAACAATATTATATTATAAAACATAACTCGAAATATTTTCTGTGTACAAAATTAATCTAATTTTTGAAAATATCATGTTAATAAATTGTTAGTTTTAGGTTAGAAAATTATCCTTCAATACACATTCTTATTCCATATCCTTTTTGTTATCTTTAGGTTAAAGCCCAACCAAAAGTTTGGCTTTATTAAAATTTATATGTACCTTTGCAGCTGTAATCATCAAAAACGGATAAGATTATGGCTGATACTAAGTTACTCCTGGTAGAGGATGATGAAAACCTCGCCTATATGGAGAAAAGTTGCTTCGAAGATATCATCGGAGGATATGAGGTGAAAACTGCCGTAAACGGCAAGGAAGGACTGAAAGTGTGGCAAGACTTTCAGCCCGATGTTATCGTATCTGATATCGACATGCCCATCATGGACGGAATAGAAATGGTGAAGAAAATACGCGAGGTTGACGGAAAAACCATAATTCTGTTTACCACCGGACTCACCTCGCCGAAAGACCTGAAGGCAGGTTATGTCGCCGGGGCCAACAACTATGTGAAGAAGCCGTTTATTCCGGAAGAGCTTGATGCTCATATACATAGCCTGCTCCAACTGAAAGCCGGAGCCCGCAGCGAAAACGCCAGCAACCAGATAAAACTGGGTAAATACATTCTAGATGCCGACCATGCTACTCTGAAAGATACGCAGGATGGTAAACAGAAAATGCTCACCGCACGAGAGGCAAAGATTCTGGAACTGCTGGCAGTAAACAAAAACGAGGTGGTGCGCCGCGAAGCCGTGTTGAGCCGCTTCTGGGGCGTGGAAGACAAAGACTATTTTGCTTCCAGAAGTTTGGATGTATTCATCAAGAAAATCCGCACAGCGCTGGAAGACGAACCGGGCGTAGAACTGAAAACCATCAGAGGTGTGGGATTCAAACTCATCGCAGAATAGACATCCCCCCTCATAACATCATACGAGAATCAAATTAGAATAAAGAAAAAAGACAGAAAAGACATCATTATGCTGAAAGCGATATTATACTACATCCTGTTTCTGGCAGAATATCTCATCACCATCTTCCTGGGAGGATTCCTGGTGGGACTCTACATGGCAATGAACATGGATTCGGGCTCCCACAGCCAGCAGATAGGAGCCCTGAAGGAATCCGTCTATCCGTTTATAATAGTCATCGGATTTCTGGGCATACTCATCGTATGGTTCACCTTCGGACATTACAAATTCTCCAGGTTCTCGCTTGGAAAGGTGATTCCTGCAGCCAAATGGAAGGCGATGACCATTTGCACCATGCCGATTCTAGGCTTCACCATGGTCTTCTATTCCATCATGAATCTCTTCCATCTCGACTTCCTTCCCAAGCAGATGATGGATATTAGCTATCTCGGCTTCCTGCCTTTTAATATCAACGGATCGTTTATATTTGCCTACATATTCTTCGGCGCCATTCAGGAGGAACTGATCCGCTGCGGCAAGAAGAGTTGGGTGCAGCTGCTCACGCTCTCGATCATGATGCTGCCAGCCAGCATGATGTCGGTAACACCCAGTGGTGATATCAATGTAAATCTGACCGTGCTCGGTTTTATCACCCTCTGCTATTGCAGCTGGATATACGGCAAGACACGCAGCACCATCATTCTCTTCGTGCTTTATTTCGTATCCAATCTGGTTCCCTTCCATTTTGAATCGAAAGTGCTCGGCATATTGCTCCTGATAGCCGGTACGGCATTAACCATAGGCGGATTCGCTGCCCTGAGCAGGAAACTGCCTGAAATGCTTGTGAAAGATGAAAACGAATAGAACCAAAATACTCAGCACCACGGCGCTGATAGCCGTGCTCTGCATGCAGCTGTTCTGGATGTGGAACTCCTTCGAGATGACCGTTCACACACCCTGGAACCTGGCACCGGATGTCAGGGCACAGGCCCTGCTCGCAGCCTTTTACGAAAGCAAGTTCACCGTTCTCACCTCTCTCCTCACCACGGTGGTCATCATCCTGAGCCTCATCGACCAGATTAATTATATTGATGAGCAGGAAAGGGTGCGACTGCTGCGCGAGGACTTCTCCTATGCGATGGTTCACGATATGAAATCGCCCCTTACCTCCATCATCATGGGAACCAAGTATCTGCACAGCGGCGTACTGGAAAAGAAACCGGAAATGAAGGAGAAATACTTCTGCATCGTAGAAGACGAGGCACAGCATCTGCTTGCTCTCATCAACCGCCTGCTCACCATCTCGAAACTGGAGCACGGCAAGCTGCATATTCAAAAGGCGGAAGTAAATTTGGAAACGATGATAGAGGATGTGGTGGATAAATACAAGGCGAAATCGGCGAAACCGATTCATATCACCACCCACATAGGAGCCACCACCGCCCTGGCCGACGAGGAATATCTGAAGGAAGCCATCAGCAACCTGGTGGATAACGCCACCAAATACTCTAAGGAAGAAATCAATATCCAGATTTCCACCCTAGAAAATGATAAGAACGTATATATCAAAGTATTCGATGAAGGTATCGGCATTGCCAAAAGCGAGCTGAAAACCATCTTCAACCGCTTTGAGCGTGCTGCAGAGCACGAAAAGGATGCCAGGAAAACCCGTGGCGGCTTCGGTATCGGCCTGAACTACGTGCTGCAGGTAATCAACACCCATGGCGGCAGGATAAGCGTAAAAAGCGAGAAAGGCAAATGGTCGGAGTTCACCATATCGCTGCCGAAATAATCTGCTTGCACAGCCATATTAATAACAAAGCTCCCGATGCATCATGCACCGAGAGCTTTGTTTTATCTTATTTCACGATTGAAGAAACCGGATTTCTCACACCCTTCATTCCTACGAGGAATGCCTTGGCAGCACCAAACTTGAGGAACATATCCAAACGGATAGGAATATGATTCTCATCATCGGTTACATAGAAATCTACGATTCTCTTATACTTGCGATTCTCATACTCCATATAGGCAAGGCGCAGGCAACGGTATTTCACACCATTATCTGCCTTGATGGTAACCTTACCATCAAACTTTATCTGAGCTGGAGTGCGGTTCTTTCCATCAGCAATAGGGAATTTTACGGTATAACCCTTCTTCCAGTTGGCAGGATTGAAACTGCGGGCACGCAGGAAGATGTTCATCATGTCAAAAACACAATCATCGTAGGTGGCATTCTTCCATACATGCTTGCCATCATGCTGCTGACGGTGCTGCTTGAGATGACACCTACCGCCAGAATAGCTGTAGAATACCTCATCTACCGTATAGCGCTTGCCCTCGTGAGCTCCCTTACGGAAATACATAGGCGCCAGATCGGTGCCGCTGTAGCAGAGCAGAGTGTCGCGAAGCACAAAGATATCATCTACACGCTTATTGCCTCTTGTAACAAGAGAACCGCGATAAGCAGGCTTACCATGACGGGTGGTTTGGACGATAGACATACTGGCATTACCAGCTTTTACCCAAACAAACTTCCAATTGTAATACAGATTGTAAGTAAGGAACTCACCCGACTTGAAGGCTGTATTACGGAAGGTACACTGGGCAGACACCGTAGTGCTGACCAGAAGTAGCAATAATGCAATCCCGAATGATTTGATCGTTTTCATAACTCTTTATAATTTAGGAATGTACTCGATGCCAAGTTTCTTGGCACGTTGCGCATTCTGGTTCTTAACTTTCTTTTCTTTATCAGGCTTCTGCTTGGTAATGGCACCAGGCTTCTGACGGGAAAGTTCACGGGCCGTAGGATCCCAACTCTCGGTTAAATCCCATTTAGCCTTGCATTCTATCACGTCTGGATAGTAATACACCTCTTCTGCCTGTTCATCCTTATCATAGCAGCCTGTATCCCACTTGCCGTTGCCGTTGCGGTCTACTATCAGACGCATGTAATACTTCTCCGGCTTGAGATAATAGAATTCGGCTACTCCGTTCACTGCCTTCACTTCTTTCACCACCTGATCCTGCGCATTGAGTAGCTGAACGAGGAGCGGATGATTGTCGAAATCGTGCGTTACATTAATAAGCAACATGCCGTAAGTATCTAGGGAATTGACCTTGAAACCCTGTTTCACAGGTTTAGATACAAGTCCGTAGATGTCCTGGAATGCGGCAGAATCAACCTCCAGACTATATTCTATGTCCGGACGCCACTCGCCTCTCAGAATATACTTGCGGTTGCCCAGCGGCTTAAACTCCATCGGCGCCCTATACCATAGCGTATCATGCTTGGCATAGAGATGAATGCCTGCTGTATCGGCTTTGGCAAGCGGCGTATTGAAGGTGAAGATAACATTCTTGTCAGGATCGAGCTGAGAAGAGACACTCATCTGAACATCAAGCGGTTTTACAGCCATCACGCTATCATAAGGTTCACCCTTCTTCTTCAGTTTTTCCTGCTTCTTGGTCCATTTCTCCAGTTCCTTAGCCTGCGCCTTCATACGCTTTTCGTAAGGTTCCTTCGAAAGAATTTCGAGCGTATCAGTCTGGTTGCGGAGCACGCCCGTACTGTCTGTTATACGGTAAGTAAGCTCAATATTCAGCGTATCCTGGTTGACCAGCGCCGTATCCTTGAGCCAATAGGTAAGCGTATCGTTCTTCTCCGATTTTTCCAGAATAAAGGCATCTTTCTCATTAAAATTCAAGCCCTTGATCTGTGGCAGGATAGAATCACCATAACTGTAATAGAGCGAGAAGCAGTTGGCCTTCTGACGCTCTGCCTTGAGGAAGAAGCGGTCGGAAACCTGTTCGGTAAAGGCACGGAGCACTACATTATCCGGTAGAAAATGAGTATAATTAACCTGATCTATCGACTTGATATGTAAGGAATCAATCCATGTAGTATCCTGTCGTACATCCGGCTTGCTTGACGGCACGATAATATCATGAGAAAAAGCGAGTTTTTCGCTTTTCTGGCTGAATATATAGTTGCCATCCATATCCTGCAGGGCATAGATGCGGTAAGAGCCCGGAGCCACACCTTTTATGACGAAGCGACCACGGCTGTCGGTACGGCTTACACGCAGCATAGGCTTGGTCTTGAAGGCAGAATCGGCATGATCAGCGTAAAGACCTACCAGAATACCCTTGATAGGCTCCAGATTCTCTGATTCGAGCACATATCCCGACACCTCCATCGTATCGATGACCTCGCCGGTAGAGAAACTGTAGGTATAGTTTCCCATCGGATTGTCCTCGTTATTATCGCTGATGGCATCGGAAAAGTCGATGGTATAGGTAGTATTCGGCTTAAGCGAATCTACCAGAGAAATCTGAATATGCTTGCCCGAAGCCTTGATTTCAGGCACTTCGAGCTGCGGAGGCGAAACAACCACTTTCTCGGTAGGATTATCTACCTTGATATATTCGTCGAAATAGATATTCACCTTCTTCTGCTTCACATTTACGCCCTTATCGGCTGGCGAAGCTCCAATCACCTTAGGAGGAGTTTCGTCGAACCAACCACCATCCGGCTGTCCCATCTTGGCACAGGATGCCAACATGAGGAAAGCTAAGACGTAGAAAGGCCGAAACAGTGAATTTGCCTTCAACTTGCTCTTTATGTCGTTCAATTGAATCATTCTTTATATCTTCTTAATATCGCAGCATCACTTCAACTTCAGGCGGAAGAAGCATACAGCTTGTTTTATTTGTTCATCATGAGCATCTCATCAATGTTCTTGCGGCTGTTGCTCAAGCGTGGAATCTTATGCTGTCCACCTAACTTGCCCTTGCTCTTCAGCCATTCATTGAAGAGTCCCGGCTTGGCCTTCACTATCTCCAGATGCTGGAGGGTAACGTCGTGAAAGCGCTTGGCCTCATAATCGCTGTTGATTTCCTGCAGCTTCTGGTCTAACAGACTGGCAAATTCATCGAGGCTGGCTGGCTCCTGAGAGAACTCTATGAGCCACTGGTGACGGCACTTGGCATTACTGTCCATATAAACCGGCGCAGCGGTATAATCAGAAACCTGAGCACCCGTCTTCTCGCAGGCATAAGCCAATCCCTTCTCAGCATTATCCATAATCAGTTCCTCGCCAAATGCATTAATAAAGTACTTGGTACGGCCGGTAATGACAAACTTATAAGGATTCTTGCTGGTAAACTGAACCGTATCGCCGATGAGATAGCGCCACAAGCCACAGGAGGTGGTGATGATCATAGCGTAGTTCTTGCCTACCTCAACACCCCAGAGAGGCACAACGGTAGGATTCTCGCTGCCGAATTCGTCCATAGGGATAAACTCGTAGAATACATCATAATCTATCATAAGCGACATGGCTGGGTCTGCCGGATCATCCTGCAGTCCGAAGAATCCCTCGCTGGCATTATAAGTCTCCATATAATGCATGTTCGGCGAAGTGATGAGCTGTTCATACTGCTTGCGGTAAGGAGTAAAGGCAATACCGCCATGGAAGAATACCTCCAGATTAGGCCATACCTCTTCCAGATGCTTCTTGCCGGAAAGTTCCATGACACGCACCAGCACACTAAGCATCCAGCTAGGAACACCCGAAATATTGGTTACGTTCTTATTCATCGTTTCGCAGGCAATAAGGTCGCGTTTCACTTCGAAATCGCTCAGGAGAGCAGTTGACTTCTTTGGAACACGCACCAGATTGGCAAGCGGATTGATATTTTCGATGAGGATAGCGCTCAGGTCACCCACCAGACTATCCGACACATTATAGTTAGGCGAATGGCTTCCACCTAAGATAAGGCTCTTGCCATCAAAGAGTCTGCTCTTCGGATTATTGCGCAGATAATAGGCTACGGCATCAAAACCTCCGGCATAATGAATGCCATGCAAGCCATCATGAGAAACCGGGATAAACTTACTCTTATCGTTGGTGGTGCCAGATGACTTGGCGTACCATTTTACCAGTCCCGGCCATAGAATATCCTTTTCGCCATGACGCATACGGTCGATATCCCCCTTCAACTCCTCGTAGGTATTGACAGGAATATTCTGTGCAAATTTATCATAACTGTTGGTGGTATTTAATAAATGCTTGACACCATATTCAGTATTTTTTCCTTTATTTATAAGGTGCATAAGCACTTTATGCTGCAAATGTTCTGCATCATAGACATACTTCTCCAACTCCTTCTGCCGAGGTTTGAAGACGTTACTTACTATCGTTGTTAAACTCATATCTAGATATATATCATTTAAGTAGATGCAAAAGTAAATCAAACTTTTGATATAGAGAAAGTTTTTACTATTTTTTAATACAAAAGGGTAAGATAAAGTATACAAAAAGGAAATATACAACACAAAAGACTCTCATAAGTGGCGATATTTACCATCTTATGGGAGTCTTCTGTTAAATCGTATTTTCTATCCGGAAAGAGATACAGTTTACTCATCGTTACCGAAAGCTGCCGCTTCGGCAGCGGCAATAATCTCTTCTCTTGATAATTCCTTAGGCTGAGCCGTGATGTCGCTCAAATCGAACTCATCACTCTCCTTCTTTTCATCCTTCATCTCGACCTGCACTTCAGTTTCCTGGGCAGTTTCGGCAGATTTCTCTGTGAAAACCTCCTCTTTGAAAACATTGATGTGCTTCTCCTCTACCGGTGCGTTTTGTGCATCAGCATCCTGCGAGATGATGAAATCGTCTTTCACTTCTGTGTTAGGCACGTTTTCAACAGGTTCCTCTTCCATCTTGGTGCGGTTAGCCTTAGCTGTGAACACAGCATCAATATACTGTGGTTCTTTGCGCAGTTTTTCCAAGCTAGTCTTAGAAGCCACCTGCTGGCTTTCCTTCTTGGAATAGCCCTTTCCTACTCCACCTTCAACACCTTCGAGTACAACCTGATAGGTGAAAATCGGGCTACCATTCTTGTCTTTTTGCTGGTCTAGCATAACAAAATCCAGCTTCACGCGGTTTTTCTGGCTCCATTCGATGAGTTTGCTCTTGAAGTTAACCTCCTTATAAGCCACCTTATCGATGTTTATCATTTGTGCCAGAATACGTTTCTGCATAAAATACATGCAGGCATCGTAACCACGGTCCAGATAAATGGCACCTACCAAAGCTTCGAACGCATTTCCTCCCATATAACTGTTATGAGAAGAACTGTGTCCATTAGAAAGAATCAGCTGGTTGATGCCCATTTCCTGTGCCAGTTTATTCAGCGTATCACGCTGCACTAACTTGCTTCGGGTATTGGTAAGGAATCCCTCACGCTTGCCAGGGAAATGCTGGTACACGATATCTCCTACTACAGCATCTAAAACCGCATCACCCAAGAACTCCAACCGCTCATTGTTCACTGGTTTTCCCTTAGAATTGCGGTGCATGATGCTCTTGTGCAACAGCGCCATCTTGTAGTAGCTGATGTCGTGAGGATAAAAACCGAGGATTTCATATAAAGACAAATAAAGCTCTTTATCCTTGCGGAAAGAGAGCTTTATCCTATCTATAAAATTATTCAGCATACTTCTTGAATACTACACAGCAGTTGTGACCGCCGAATCCGAAAGTATTACTCAATGCAGCACGAACCTCACGCTTCTGAGCTTTGTTGAAGGTAAAGTTCAAGTTGTAATCGAGCTCTGGATCATCATCACCCTCTTCGTGGTTGATAGTAGGAGGAACGATATCGTTCTTCACACTAAGAACACAAGCCATAGCCTCTACTGCACCAGCAGCACCAAGGAGGTGACCAGTCATTGACTTGGTAGAACTGATGTTGAGCTTGTAAGCTGCATCACCGAAGACAGCCTTGATAGCCTTAGCCTCTGAGATATCACCTACGTGGGTAGATGTACCGTGAACATTGATATAGTCAACGTCCTCTGGCTTCAGATTGGCATCAGCAAGTGCACGCTCCATAACGAGCTTAGCACCAAGACCCTCAGGATGAGATGCTGTGATGTGATAAGCATCGGCACTCTCGCCCTCACCTACCATCTCAGCATAAATCTTCGCACCACGAGCCTTAGCGTGCTCAAGTTCCTCGAGAATCAAGCAACCTGCACCCTCGCCCATAATAAATCCATCACGGCTTGCGCTGAACGGACGTGAAGCATGCTCTGGGTCATCATTACGTGTTGACAACGCATGCATAGCATTGAAACCACCTACGCCACAAGCGCAGATAGCAGCCTCTGCACCACCGCTAACGATGATGTTTGCCTTACCCAAACGAATCAGGTTGAAGGCATCAGCCAATGCATTGCTTGAAGAAGCACATGCAGATGTAGTAGTATAGTTTGGTCCGTGGAATCCAAAGTGGATGGAAATCTGACCAGAAGCGATATCTGCAATCATCTTAGGGATGAAGAATGGGTTAAACTTAGGACCATTCTCCTCGTGAGTACCATAGTACTTCACCTCATCCTCGAAAGTCTTGATACCACCGATACCTACACCGAATACAACGCCAACGTTGTTCAAGTCTTCCTTCTCAAGATCGATATTAGCATCCTTTACACCCTGCATGGCAGCAATCATAGCCAACTGGGTATAACGGTCAAGCTTGCGAGCTTCCTTACGATCAATCCAATCATTGATGTTCAGGCCTTTAACCTCGCAAGCGAACTTGGTCTTGAAAAGGGTTGTATCGAAATGAGTAATAGGCGCAGCACCGCTCTTACCAGCAAGGAGGCTCTCCCAAGTTTCCTCAGGAGTATTACCAACTGGAGTCACAGCACCGAGACCTGTTACAACAACTCTCTTTAATTCCATTTAGTATAATTTAGCTGCTAAATTACTTAGCGTTCTCCTCAATGTAAGAGATAGCGTCACCTACAGTAGCAATCTTCTCAGCCTTATCGTCTGGGATAGAGATAGAGAACTCCTTCTCAAACTCCATGATCAACTCTACAGTATCCAAAGAATCTGCACCAAGATCATTTGTGAAGCTTGCCTCTGGCTTAACTTCAGCCTCATCAACACCGAGTTTATCAACGATAATTGCCTTTACTTTGCTTTCAATTTCTGACATAATTGTAACTTTTAAAATGTTTATAAATCAATTTCTAATTAAAAATCTGAGTGCAAAGGAACACTTTTTTTTTGAGATAAACAAATATTTTGGCGAAAAAAGTGCATTATTGTGCACAAACACCCCCTAATTGTGCATATTTTTGGCATTTTTTTCCTTTTTTGTTGGTCGTTTCAGATTATTTTGTTACTTTTGTACGGTATTAATTAAACATTTAAATCCATTATGACATTTACAGAAAAAGCCAATAAGATATTTAATCAGGCGATAGCCGATTATCATATCAAAGACAACATTGATACACCAATCAATAATCCATACCAGGAAGGTAGCATCGAGAACTGCCTTTATCTGAAGTGCTGGATTGACACTGTACAGTGGCATTTCGAGGATATTATCCGTGATCCTCAGATAGACCCGGCTGAAGCACTCGTATTAAAGCGCAGAATCGACAAGAGCAACCAGGACAGAACTGACCTCGTTGAGCAAATCGATACTTACTTCCGCGAAACATACAAAGACGTGAAGGTTCTGGATGATGCACGCATCAACACTGAGAGTCCTGCATGGGCTGTTGACCGCTTGAGTATTCTTGCCCTCAAGATTTATCACATGAAGGAGCAGGTGGAACGCCCGGAAGCTTCGGCTGAGCACAAAGCGAAATGCCAAGCCAAACTGGATGTACTCCTGGAACAGCAGGTAGACCTTTCTACAGCTATCGACCAACTCTTGGAAGATATCGAGGCTGGACGCAAATACATGAAGGTTTACCGACAGATGAAGATGTACAACGATCCTTCAACAAATCCTGTACTCTACAAGAAATAAAAAAAACAGAATAGGAGAGCGCATATACCTTATTATATAATAAGAGGTATGGCTCTCTTTTTTCACCTTATATTATATATAGAAGAAAAAAACGATGAAAACTGAGCATATCCTGGTAATTAGATTTTCAGCCATGGGCGATGTAGCCATGACCGTACCTGTAATTCAATCTTTGGCCAAACAATACCCGAAAGTTAGAATTACTGTGCTCAGTCGTCCCTTTGCCCGTCCTTTCTTTGAAGACTTGGCTCCTAACGTTGGCTTTATGGAAGCTGATATAAAGGAGGAGTACAAAGGGGTGAAAGGACTCAACGCACTCTATCGCCGATTGATAGCCAAACAGTTTACAGCAATTGCCGATTTACATAGCGTGCTGCGTTCCGATTATCTGCGTATGCGCTTCAACCTGGATAACTTCAAGGTTGCACATATTGACAAACATCGCAAGGGAAAACGCAAGCTGGTAGCTTCTAATGGTAAAAAACTTGTGCAGCAACCTACATCGTTCCAAAACTATGCTGATGTTTTTGCACAACTTGGATATCCTATCCACATGGATTTCACATCTATCTATGGGGATGGAAAACAAGGAGATTTAAGTATCTTACCACAGGAGGTGTTCGGAGTAGGAGAGAACGCTATCTCACTAGAAGACAAGCACATAACAGAGCCGTGGATTGGTATTGCTCCCTTCGCTGCACACGAGGGAAAAATATATCCGATACAACTGATGGAAAAAGTTATCCAGCGACTTATCCACAATCATCCACACGCTCATATCTTCCTTTTCGGTGGAGGTAAAGACGAAACACCAGTGATGAACGACTGGGCTGAGAAGTATCCACAGCTCATTAACGCTTCTTCTCATCTTAACGGATTGAAACAGGAACTCATCCTGATTAGTCATCTGCACGTTATGGTGAGCATGGATAGTGCCAATATGCACTTGGCATCGCTTGTAAACACTCCTGTAGTAAGCATCTGGGGAGCTACCCATCCATACGCAGGTTTCATGGGCTGGCATCAGGATCCTGCCAATGCCGTACAGCTTGACTTACCTTGCCGCCCTTGCAGTATCTATGGTAACAAGCCTTGCGCTAGGGGAGACTTCGCATGTATGAAGAATATCTCTCCTGAACTGGTAACAGAAAAAATTGATTCTGTTTTGAACAAAAGATAGGGAATCAGAACTTCTATATATAATAATATATCAGAAACCTATATATAAATAGGTATTGAATAGAAAGAAACAGATGAAAATCCTATAACCAAAACCAACCATATAAATAACTCAGACCAGAGAGCAGAATATCCTGATGGATTTCTGCTCTTTTTTGTTTTCCACAAAAGCGTGGATAAGTGTACGGAAAACCCCAATAATAACTTTTTAATAAGTTTGTAAATATCCACACATACCTATCTCAAACCAACAAAAAGAGGATATCCACATAGATATTATTAAGTTTTTAGAAACTTTTTCGCAGTTTTTGACCGAAAAAAGATATAAACTTATTAACTTTGCACCGAATTGGGGAAATGTTGATAAACCGGTTAATGCATTAAGAGACAAGAAAAAGATTTCAAAAGCCTCTGCGGATAAACTGGAATAAGACTTGGATAACGAAATACGCAAGTTTTTATGCAGAATGTTATCCACTTATCCACGGCATATCATCATCTCTATATTCTCTTTTAAAAAAATAAAAAATAAGAAATATAATATGAATGTTATGGTGAAAAAAGAATGGATTGAGAAAGGATACGTTGACGAACCTGTTGACGAAGCCTTGGACTTGAAAGCTGAAATCAGAAAGCTTTGCAAGGAGAAAGATGCTATTATCCTCGCCCACTACTATACGGTAGGTGCGATTCAGGACATCGCCGACTTTGTTGGCGACTCTCTGGCTTTGGCTCGTAAAGCTGCAGAAACCGATGCCCAGCTAATGGTTATGTGTGGCGTGCACTTCATGGCTGAGACATGCAAACTCTTGAGTCCTGACAAAATTGTGATCTGTCCTGACTTGAATGCTGGTTGCTCGCTTGCTGACAGCTGTAAGGCTGAGGATTTGAAAAAGTACAAGGAAGAGCATCCAGGATATAAGGTTGTGAGTTATGTAAACACCACGGCTGCAGTGAAGGCGCTAACTGATTGTGTAGTGACAAGCGGTAATGCCAAGAAGGTGATTGACAGTTTCCCACAGGACGAAAAAATCATCTTTGGTCCAGACTATAATCTCGGTAACTATATAAACAGCATTACAGGCCGCAATATGTTGCTTTGGAACGGTGGCTGCCATGTACATGAGAAATTCTCTGTAGAGGCTATAGGTAAACTGAAGCAGAAGCATCCTGAGGCTGTTGTGATGGCTCACCTGGAGTGTAAGGCACCAGTACTTGCTGTAGCTGATGTAAAGGGCTCTACAGCCACCATGTTGCATTATGCCCAAGAGCATCCTGAAATCAAGGAGTATATTATCGCTACAGAGGCTGGTATCCTGCATGAGCTGGAGCGTAATTGTCCTAACGTAATTTTCTATCCCGTACCTCCAGAGGTAAGCGAGGGTGGAGTAGGTTGCAGCTGCAATGAGTGTGAGTATATGAAGATGAATACGCTCAAGAAGATATATAATGCATTGAAATTTGGTTGGCCAACAGTTGAAGTGGCTCCTGAAATAGCGAAAAAAGCGGTCAAACCAATAGAAAAGATGTTATCACTATCGTAGAATGATGTGGTGAAAATTATAAGATTGGTGGTAAAAATTGTTTTTTATGGGTG
>ULVC01020358.1_pt1 | contig 14749 bp, 9 predicted proteins | sample 1958821 | NCBI WGS metagenome assembly ULVC01 (sample SAMEA4835769, study PRJEB28245) | human gut metagenome | biome: gut microbiome; material: fecal sample | place: Denmark | collected 2008 | reverse complement strand
GGGAGCCTATGCCCTTTGTGATCGGCGGCCATCCGGCCTTTAACTGCCCGCTGGCAGCAGGGGAGCGGTTTGAGGATTACAAGGTGCGCTTTGATCGCCCTGTGACGAAGGCGCCTTTGCGCCCGGATCACCAAACCGGGATCGTGGATCCGGCGCGTCGGTACAATGTGCTGGTGAATGGGCAGGCGCTGTCCCTGCGGCACGATCTGTTTTATGACGACGCATTGATTTTTGATCAGGTGGAAGCCAAAGCGGCTACCTTGCTGGGTCCGATGGGCTACGGCGTGCGAGTGGAGTACCAAGATATGGCCAACTTGCTGGTTTGGTCCGCAGAGAATGACGCCCCCTTTGTGGCATTGGAGCCATGGAGCGGTATTTCTCATTGTACGGACGAGGACGGCACCCTGGAACACCGTCGGGGCGTGACCGTTTTGCAGCCGGGGGAGACAGCCACCTTTGGTTATAAAATTACCATGCTGAGCGGAGAGATGAAATGAATTACGGATTTTTCAGAGTGGCGGCGGCAGCACCCCGTTTGCGCGTGGCAGACCCGGATTATAACGCCGGGCAGCTGGAGACAGTAATCGACCGGGCTGTGGCGCAGCAGGTACGCCTGCTGGTGACCCCGGAGCTGTCCGTCACCGGCTACACCTGCGCCGATCTGTTCTTTACCGCTGCGCTCCAGCAGGCGGCGGATCGGGCGGTGCAGCGGCTGGCTGCCTATACGGCGGGCAAGGATATTGCGGTGCTGATCGGCGCCCCGGTGCCCCATAAGAATAGCCTTTATAACTGTGCCCTGTTGCTCCGGGACGGGCAGGTGCAGGGCATGGTGCCCAAGGTGCATCTGGCCAATTATAATGAGTTCTACGAAAAGCGCTGGTTCGCCTCCGGCGCGGATTTCGATACGGTACAGATGGTGAACGGCGTTCCCATGGGCAGTCAACTGTTTGACCTGGGCAGCGGCGTGCTGCTGGGTGTGGAGCTGTGCGAGGACCTGTGGGTGCCTCAGCCTCCCAGCGGTGCTTTGGCGCTGCAAGGCGCCAATTTGATCGCCAATCTGTCTGCCAGCGACGAGTATGTGTCCAAGGCGGCCTATCGTCGGGACCTGGTGGCCGGCCAGTCCGCCCGCTGCGTGGCCGGGTATGTGTATGCCGGCGCCGGGGTGCATGAGAGCACCACGGACCTGGTGTTCAGCGGCGCCACCTTAGTGGCGGAGAACGGCGGCATTTTGGCAGAGGGGGAGCGGTTTGCCCGAGAAAGCGTGCTCACCGTTGCCGATGTGGATGTGGAGAAGTTGAATGCCCAGCGGCGGCAAAATATGTCCTTTGAGAACCGGCCCGGCGCGGCGGTACAGTCTTGCCCGGTGCCCAATGCAGAGAATGATTTGGCGTACCGCATTGTGGACCCTCACCCCTTTGTGCCGGCAGCGGACGCCCAGCGCCGAGAGCGGTGCAAGGAGATCTTCCTGCTCCAGGCCAGCGGCTTGGCCGGGCGGCTGGAGCATGTAGGTTCCAAGGGTTGTGTGCTGGGGATCAGCGGCGGTCTGGACTCCACCTTGGCGCTGCTGGTGGCTGTGCGCGCCATGGAGCTGCTGGGTAAACCGGCCAGCGCCGTGCTGGGTGTGACTATGCCCGGGTTTGGCACCACGGACCGCACCTATCGCAACGCGCTGGATCTTATGGAAGCGCTGGGGGTCACCCGGCGAGAGATCTCCATTGCAGACGCCTGTGTGCAGCACATGGCGGACATTGGTCACGACCCGTCGGTGCATGACATTACTTATGAGAACACCCAGGCCAGAGAGCGCACCCAAATCCTCTTTGACCTGGCCAATAAAGAAGGCTGTTTGCTGGTGGGCACCGGCGATCTGAGCGAGCTGGCTATGGGCTGGTGTACTTACAACGGCGACCACATGAGTATGTACGGCGTGAATGCCTCCGTGCCCAAGACGCTGGTGCGATACCTGGTGGATTATGTGGCCGGGGAGTTGGGTGGCCGCACGGAAGAGATCTTGCGAGATGTGCTGGACACGCCGGTGTCGCCGGAACTGCTGCCCCCGGACGCCAATGGCAAGATCGCCCAAAAAACGGAGGAGAAGATCGGTCCCTATGAATTGCATGACTTTTTTCTCTATCACTTTGTGCGCTTCGGTTTTGACCGGGAAAAGCTGGCCATGCTGGCGGAGAAAGCCTTTGACGGGCAGTACGATCGCCCCACCATTGACCGGTGGCTGACGGAATTTTTGCGCCGGTTCTTTATCAGTCAATTTAAGCGTTCCTGTATTCCGGATTCACCCAAGGTGGGTTCTGTGTCGCTGAGCCCCCGGGGCGACTGGCGTATGCCCAGCGATGCGGCGATGCAGGCGTTTTTACAACCGGATGAACGGATATAAAGGAGCTGTTATAATGAAAAAAGCAATGGCATTGCTGCTGGCTTGCAGCATGGTACTGGCATTCGCTGCTTGCAGCAAAAAGCAATATACAGAACAGGAGGTCACAGCTGTGGTAGATGTGACCGATGAGAACGGCAAGACCGTTACGGATAAGGACGGCAAAGCCCAAACCCGGGTGGTTACCATACCCCAAACGGACGCCAAGGGCAACACCGTGGCGGCAGGGGAGAGCGCTGCCGACGGCAAATCCGCCGGCAACGGCGGTTCGGCTGCAAAGGACGGCAAGACCGGCACCCCCGCCAAGTCCGGCAAGGACAAGCCGGAAAAGGCAACCAAGAAGAACGAAACTACCACGAAAAAGACCACAACCACCGTGGCTGCCAATCGAAAAATTCACATTTCCGTTTCTCTGCCTGCCGGCACAGATACCCGCACGGACAAGCTGCGCATTACCATTAACGGCAAGCAGGTGGACGAGAAGAAAGTGACCTTGGAGATCGGCAACACCTTTACCTACACCACGGAGAAAAAGTACCGGGGGGATGTAAAGGTGCGGGTGGAGCTGGAACATACGAAAAAAAGCGCCAAAGTCACAGTGAAGAAAGGCACGGACACCGCCAAATTCAATTTTGAAAATATTGAGAATCTGCTGGGCGACGACGACTAAGCGACAATTGGTGAAAAAAACGAAATAATCGACAAAAAAGCAGTGTCTATGCGCTGCTTTTTGTTATTATTATACAGAAACACGAAATTGTTGTGTTGAATTCCGCACGCCGGAGTGCTATAATTGGTATAGTTGTGGGCTTGCGCCCAAACTGAGGTTGTTATCTGTAAGATAAAATACAGGAGGAAATTCCATGAACAGAAAGAAAAAAACCATGGACGGTAACAGCGCCGCTGCCCATGTCAGCTACGCATTTACAGAAGTTGCCGCCATTTATCCCATCACCCCCTCATCCACCATGGCGGAGGAGACGGACGCCATGGCCGCCCGCGGGGTCAAGAACCTGTTTGGCCAAACGGTCAAGGTGGCGGAGATGGAGTCTGAGGCCGGTGCCGCCGGCGCCGTGCACGGTTCTTTATCTGCCGGTGCGCTGACTACCACTTACACTGCGTCACAGGGTCTGCTGCTGATGATCCCCAATATGTACAAGATCGCCGGCGAACTGATTCCGTCCGTCATTCATGTGTCTGCCCGCTGCGTGTCTACCCACGCGCTGAATATCTTTGGCGACCATTCCGATGTGATGGCCTGCCGCCAGACCGGCTATGCCATGCTCTGCTCTGCCAATGTGCAGGAGGTAATGGATCTGGGCGCTGTGGCTCACCTGTCTACCTTAAAGAGCCGTGTGCCGTTCTTGCATTTCTTTGACGGCTTCCGTACCTCTCATGAGGTGCAGAAGATTGAGACCTGGGACTATGAGGACCTGCGGTCTATGGTGGATATGGACGATGTGCAGGCGTTCCGCGCCCGCGCCCTGAACCCGGAGAAGCCGGTGTTGCGCGGCTCTGCGGAGAACAGTGATGTGTTCTTCCAGCACAGAGAGGCATGCAACCGCTACTATAACGACGCGGTTGCCACTACTGAGATGTATATGAACACCATCAACGACAAGTTGGGCACGGATTACCGGCTGTTTAACTACTACGGCGCGCCGGACGCAGACCGTGTGATTGTGGCTATGGGTTCTGTGTGCGACACCATTCAGGAAACCGTAGATTTTCTGAACGCCCGCGGCGAAAAAGTGGGCATGGTCAAGGTGCACCTGTATCGCCCCTTCAGCGCCAAGCATTTGCTGGCTGCCCTGCCGGAGACGGTGAAGCACATTTCCGTGCTGGATAGAACGAAGGAGCCCGGCTCCTTGGGTGAGCCGCTGTTCCTGGATGTGGTGGCTGCGCTGAAAGGCTCTGCCTTTAACGATGTGCCGGTGTACGGCGGTCGTTTCGGCTTAGGATCTAAGGACACCGTACCGGCGCATATTATCGCTGTGTACAACAATATGGCTGCGCCCCAGCCCAAGCCGGAGTTCACTCTGTCCATTGAGGACGATGTGACCCACTTGTCTCTGCAGGTGACCGAGAACCCGGACACCACCCCGGCAGGCACCACTTCTTGTAAGTTTTGGGGTCTGGGCTCCGACGGCACCGTTGGCGCCAACAAGGACTCTATTAAGATTATCGGCGACAATACGGATATGTTTGCCCAGGGCTACTTCTTCTATGACTCCAAGAAGTCCGGCGGCATTACCGTGTCCCACCTGCGCTTTGGCTCGTCACCCATTACCTCTACCTATTTGATCAACAAGGCCAACTTTGTGGCCTGCCACTGCCCGTCCTATGTGACCAAGTATGATATGGTACAGGATCTGGTGCCCGGTGGCACTTTCCTGCTCAACTGTATTTGGACCCCGGATCAGCTGGACAGCCAGTTGCCTGCGTCCATGAAGCGCTATATTGCAGAGAACAACATCCATTTCTATATCATTAACGGCATTAAGATCGCAGAGGAAGTGGGCTTGCCCGGTCGTGCTTCCACCATCTTGCAGTCTGCGTTCTTTGCCATCTCCGGTATTTTGCCGGTAGAGAAGGCCATTGAGCTGATGAAGGCCGCCGTGGTCAAGAAGTTCTCCAAGAAAGGCGAGGCGGTGGTGAATGCCAACTTTGCCGGCATTGACCGTGGCGCCCAGGAGATCGTGAAGGTGGATGTGCCGGACAGCTGGAAAACTGCAGAAGACGCACCCCGCCGGCTGGAAGTACCCACCGATCGTCCGGAGATGAAGAAGTTTGTCAAGGAAATTCTGGATCCGGTTGGCCGCCTGCACGGCGACGATCTGCCGGTATCTGCCTTTGCTGATCGGGCGGACGGCGTATATCCTGCCGGTTCCGCCGCCTTTGAGAAGCGGGGCATTGCCATTACCGTACCCCAGTGGGACGGCACCAAGTGCGCCCAGTGTAACCTGTGTGCCATGGTCTGCCCTCATGCAGTGATTCGTCCCATTGCTATGAATGCAGAGGAAGCGGCTGCCGCGCCGGAGGGTACCACCATGGTGAAGCACAAGAGAGCGGATTATCAGTACGCCCTGATTGTGTCCGTACTGGACTGCACCGGCTGCGCCTCCTGCGCCAATGTGTGTCCCACCAAGTCCCTGACCATGAAACCCATTGCCAGCGAGCTGGATCGGCAAAAGATCTATGATGCACTGGTGGACACCTCCGAAAAACCGGAGCTGCTTACCAACAATACCATCGGCGTGCAGTACAGAAAGCCGTATTTGGAGTTCTCCGGCGCTTGCGCAGGCTGCGGCGAGACTCCGTATGCCAAGCTGGCCACCCAGCTGTACGGCGACCGTATGTACATTGCCAACGCCACCGGCTGCTCCTCCATTTGGGGCGGTTCCGCACCCTCTACTCCTTACACGGTAGACAAGAACGGCCACGGCCCCGCTTGGTCCAACTCTCTGTTTGAGGACAACGCTGAGTTCGGCTACGGTATGCTATTGGCACAAAAGCAGATTCGTGAGCGGCTGGCTATGGACGCCCAGCAGCTGCTGGATACCCCGGTGGCGGACAAAGCCCAGGCTTGGCTGGACACCTATGAGGACGCTGCTACCAATACGGAGCCTGCCCAGGCACTGATCGCTGCATTGCAGACGGCAGCGCTGGAGGGTGACGCCAAGGCGGCGGCTGCCGATTTCCTGAAAGACGCAGATTATGCGGCTAAAAAGTACCAGTTTATCTTTGGCGGCGACGGCTGGGCCTACGACATTGGCTTTGGCGGCCTGGATCATGTGATCGCATCCAATGAGAATGTGAACATTGTTGTGTTTGATACGGAGGTGTACTCCAACACCGGCGGTCAGGCCTCTAAGGCCACCCAGACCGGTGCTGTGGCCAAGTTTGCTGCCTCCGGTAAGGTGGTCAAGAAGAAAGACCTGGCGCAGATTGCGATGAGCTACGGTTATGTGTATGTGGCTCAGGTGGCTATGGGCGCCAATGCCAATCAGTGCTTAAAAGCGTTCCAGGAGGCTGCGGCTTATGACGGCCCGTCCATCATCATCTGCTATGCCCCCTGTATTAACCACGGCATTAAGATGCCCTTTAACCAGGCAGAGCAGAAGAAGGCGGTTGCCGCCGGGTACTGGAACCTGTTCCGCTTTAACCCGGATCTGGCCAAGGCAGGGAAGAATCCCTTTACCTTGGACAGCAAGGCACCCAGCGCCGATTATGTACAGTTCATCGAGGGCGAGACCCGTTACTCTGCGCTGAAGCGTTCCTTCCCCGGCAAGGCGGAGCAGCTGTTTAGCATTGCGGCGGAGAACTCTATTGAGAAGTACAACAAGCTGGCTGCACTGGTAGACTTCTACGCACCCAAGGGCGAGTAAAGCCAAATTAAAAAACAAAGCGCTGCGGTTCTTCCGCGGCGCTTTTGCTTTGTGAAAAAACAACCCCTGCACACCGGGTGCAGGGGTTGTTCCTTTATGTAAGGGCTTAGCCGTTGAGAATGGCAAAGTTCTCTTTGTTGGCCTTGTACAGGTTCTTAAACACTTTGAAGTTGCGGTCATAGACTGCCTTGTTGGCCGGGTTGGGCTTATAAGTGGTCTTTACCGGGATCAGCTTCTTTACATCAAAGATGGAGGGGATGGCGCCCATACCTACGGCGATACAAGCGGCTGCACCCACGGCGCCGATGTTTTGCGGGGACTCTACCACCACCACATCACGCTGGAGAATATCGGCCAAAATTTGGCAGGTGGTTTCGCCCAAAGCGCCGCCGCCGCAGAAGCGCACGGTCTTGGACTTTTGATACTTGGCGGTCTTTAACTCCTGGCGCTCCAGCATCCAGCGCATGTGGAAGCAGATGCCCTCCACAACGGCGCGGATCAGCTCTGTTTTGCCTACATTCAGCCGAATGTTAAAGAACATACCGGCGGCATTGGGATCCTCAAAGGGACAGCGGTTGCCGTGGAGCCAGGGGGTAAAGATCACGCCGTTGGAACCGGCGGGAATGGTGTCAATCACTTCTTCCAGGTAATCATACATATTGAATTCTACCTGCTCCAGGCTGTCGGTGGCGTTGCCGTAGCGCTTTAAGAATACGCCGATTTCGTCCAGCGCCAAATGATCCTTGACCCAGCCTACGCACTTGTTGGAGGTCTCCAGCTCGCCAAAGTAGTTAAAGGTCTCCGGATTGGCACCTACAATGGCAGCCATCATCGCACCGGTATCAACCATCTGCTCCGGCACAACGGTGCCCACCCAGCCGGAGGTACCGCTGTAAATGTGTGCGTCGCCAATCTCTACCGCTCCGGCGCCTACGCCGATCAAAGAGGCGTCGCCGCCGCCGCCGTACACAGCGGTGCCCTGAGCCAGGCCCAGCTCCTCGGCAGCCTTGGCAGTGACTTCGCCCACTTTATCGGTGCACTTTTTGATCTCCGGCAGGTGCTTCATATCCACGCCTACCATATCGCAAATAGGCTTGCACCAGCCCTCGTGGCCCTTGCGGGTGTCATACAGCAGGGTGCCGAATGCAGAATCCTGGGTCATCACGAATTCACCGGTCAGGCGGCAGATGAGATACTCTTTCACATCCAGCCACTTATAGACTTTCTTAAAGTTTTCCGGCTCGTGCTCCCGCACCCAGCGGTACTTCCAAATGGGGTCCTTAACAGAGGAGGATACGGCACCGGTATAGCGCAGGTACTTGAGCAGCTTGGTCACTTCCGCACCGGCGATTTGTACGCCGTGGGCAATGCCCTTCTTCAGCTCATCGCCGGCTCGCTGGTCCATATAGGTCATGGGGCGGCGAATGCAATTGCCCGCTTTGTCTACCAGGACCAAACCCTGCATGGCAGAGCAGAAGCTGATGCCCTCTACCTGGTCTTTGGTTACGCCTACGCACTTATTGAACACATTGCGGGTGGTGCTGCACATGGCGCTCCACCATTCATCGGCGTCCTGCTCGGCGCCGCCCTTTACGCCGGTCTCATCATCCACATACAGACCGTAGCCTGCGGTGTCAGAGGCCAGGATGCGCATGGTGTCGCCGATCTCAATCAGACAGGTCTTGACCCCGGTGGTGCCCACATCGTAGGTGATTACATATTTGCTCATAAAATATCCTCCCATGGTGTTGTACACGGTAAATACCGTCACTTCTTTTCAAATGTAAATGCGCTCTCCACAAATTTCAGCAGTTGACCGATCACCCGCTCCTCGTCCATTTCCTCCACATCTACGCCGGTGTAGAACTTGAACCGCTCCTTGTAGTAGTCGCAGGTGTAAGAGAATTGCAGGGACATCAGCAGATTGTCCAAAAAGAAGGCAAAGAGCCGGGGGTCCAGATCCGGGCGCACATCTCCCTTGGCCAGCGCCTGCGCAATGGCCGTGGTGTAGATGCCGCTGGTCTCGCTCTCAATCTCCCGCACCAGCATTTGGGTGCGCGCGCTGTCCTTCTCCGAGGCGATCTCATTATACAGCCGAATGTAATTGGCATTTCGCTTGGAATGGACGCAGGTGGCGCGAATGAGCTTTTCTGCCTTGACCAGCAGCTTGTCGTCGCTGGCCATAATCTCCTCGATCACCTGGGTCAGAATACGCATGCCCCGCTGAATGCAGGTGATGAACAGATCCTCTTTGGTCGCAAAGTACTTGTACATCAGCCCAATGCTGATCCCTGCGTTCTTGGCGATCACATTGATGTTGGCGTTTTCGTACCCTTTGGAGGAAAACTCCTCGGTGCCCACTTCCAGTATGCGCTCTCGTCGCTCCTCGGAAATGCGGTCAAATGCGTCCTTGTGATGTTTATTTACCATTTCAAAAAATTTTGTAGCCTTGCACAAAGAACGGAAAGGCCCTTTGTGCAATCCGTACAAATACTCCCTCTCTGTAAAGCGTGAACCGCAATTCACTTTTCTTATATTATCATTATTTATCCGTTATTGCAAGAAATCTGAATAAAAATGCGGGAAAATTGAACAAATTATTGCAAGTATCTATTTGACAAATCATTAAAAAGTGATATACTAAAGGTGTATTTTATGTGAGCGATGGCTCACGCCCTTTGGGGTGAGCGACGACTCATGAATTTTAAGGAGGAACGACCATTATGGATACCCGATTTGCAATTTCTGAGTATCTTGATGCAGCGCAGGTCACCGCTCAGCTGGACGCGCTCATCAAAAAGCCCATTTATTCCATCAGCCCGGCTGCACTGAAGAAGTATGAAGAAGAATACTTCGACAAGAAGTGCGCTAAGTCTAAGGCGATGATCACCAAGGCGAAAGAGATCATTCCCGGCGGTGTGCAGCACAACCTGGCGTTTAACTATCCTTTCCCCATCGTGATGACCAAGGCCAAGGGTGCTAAACTCTATGATATTGACGGCAACGAGTATTACGACTTCCTGCAGGCCGGCGGTCCCACCATCCTGGGCTCCAACGACGATGTGGTGAAGGAGAAGGTTAAGGAATTGCTGGACGATTGCGGTCCTTCCACCGGTCTGTTCCATGAATATGAGTACAAGCTGGCCAAGAAGATCTCCGACTGTGTTCCTTCCGTAGAGATGTTCCGTATGCTGGGTTCCGGTACAGAGGCCTGCATGTGCGCTGTGCGTGTGGCCCGTCTGGCTACCGGCCATAAGAACATCATCAAGATGGGCGGCGCTTATCACGGCTGGTCCGATCAGCTGGCATGGGGCATGCGTGTGCCCGGTACCATGAATTTGCAGTCTCACGGCGTACCGCTGTTCGTATTCAAGCACACCCAGGAGTTCTTCCCCAATGATCTGAAGAGCCTGGAGCACAAGCTGATCCTGAATAAGTTCCGCGGCGGCACCGCTGCCGTGTTCATTGAGGCCATTGGTCCGGAGTCTGGTACCCGTCCGGTAGACAAGGACTTCCCCAAGGGCGTACAGGCACTGTGCCGCAAGTACGGCGCTCTGCTGGTTTGCGACGAGGTTGTAACCGGCTTCCGTATCGGCGTGTCCGGTGCGCAGGGCTACTTTGGTATTGATCCCGACATCACCATCTTCGGTAAGGTGATTGCCGGCGGTTACCCGGGTGCAGGCGGCATCGGCGGCCACAGAGAGGTTATGAAATACTTAGGCGCCGGCCTGGATAAAGGCAACGGCTCCGGCAAGAAGATTCATAAGGCAATGTGCGGCGGCACCATGGCTGCCACCCCCATCTCCTGCTGCGCAGGTTACACTGCCATTTGCGAGATCGAGAAGCGTAACGCCTGCCAGGTAGCCGGTAAGATGGCGGATCGTCTGGTACACGGCTTGCAGGCACTGATCAAGAAATATGACCTGCCCTTCGTGTGCTTCAACCAGGGTTCTGTATGCCACCTGGATACCGTTGGCACCATGCACTTTAAGGTGGACTGGAAGCATCCGTGGACCATTCCGCATACCTTGAAGGAGACCGGCAAGCGTCAGTCCGAGATGGAGCACATGGGCGCTGCTTACATGGCAGAGGGCTTGGTAACTTTGGCCGGTTCTCGTCTGTACACTTCCGCCGCTTATACGGAAGAGATGATTGACGACTGCCTGAACAGATTTGAGAATGTGTTCAAGAACTGCGTTTGCATCGAGGCGTAAGATTTTTTACCAAGGGCGGTACCGGGCAGTGATGCCCGGCCGTCCTTTTGGTGCTTTTGCCCCCGGGGCAAAAATACGATTTTAAGGGGAAAACACATGGCTTACGAATTAGAAGAAGCAAAAAAGCTGGTCGTTGCGGCCGGCAAAAAGCTGGTGGAAAGCGGTCTGATCGCCCGTACCTGGGGCAATGTATCCGCCCGTATTTCTGACACCCAGTTTGTGATCACACCCTCCGGTCGGGCGTATGAAACGCTGACGCCGGAAGAGGTGGTTGTGGTTAATATTGAGGACTGCTCCTATGAGGGCGATATTAAGCCCTCTTCCGAGAAGGGTGTGCACGCTGCGGCGTATCGCCACCATCCCACCGTGGATTTTGTGATCCACACGCACCAGAAGGCGGCCACCATCGTCAGCATTACCGGCATGGAGATCCGCAATGTTTACAAGGATTTTCAGCCGGTCCTGGGCAATAAGGTGCCCTGCGCCGATTATGCTATGTCTACCACCAATTCTCTGCGCAAGAAGGTAGAGACGTGCATTATGATGAACCCGGGTTGCCGTGCCATTATGTTGATGCACCATGGCACTCTGTGCATGGGCGATACCTATGAGCAGGCCTTTGAGATTGCAGACGCACTGGAGAAGTGCTGCCAGCGGGTGATCAAGGACAACTATCTGCGCCATTCCTGGGCAGAGACATATTCTGACGAAGGTAAGCGCAACTTTTACCTGAAAAAGAATGGCGCTGTGGCTATGCCGGAGAGCATTTGTGATCTGGGCTCCTCCGTTCGCAACGGCAAGACCTTTAGCTTGACCGTTGGCGGAGAGACCATTGATGTGGATTTGGAGACTGGGCTGGGCATTACCGGCATTGCACCCAAGTGCGCCAAGATCCATAAGGCCATTTATGACAGCCAGGATTGCTCCATCATCAAGCATGTGACCGATCCGGATGTGATCGCTGTGTCCTGCACAGGTGAAGATATGATTCCTATGATCGACGACTTTGCACAGATCGCCGGCGTGGATGTGAAAAACCGTCCGTGGATCGACGGTGATACAGACGCTTGTGCCAAAGATATTGCCAAGGCTATGGACAGCCGCAATGCAATCCTGATTCAGGGCAACGGCGCCATCATCACCGGCAATTCCGACGGGGATATGCAGGCGCTGGAGATCATTATGGATAAGGGCTGCGAGGCCGTGATTGACACGGATATTTTCAATCGCCCCCATTATGTGCCCAAGGTGGAGTGCTTCTTGATGCGCACTGTGTATTTGGCCAAGTATTCCAAAGAGATCAATAAAAAGTAAGGTGCTTTGCACCACCGCCATCCATTGCCTTGCAGTGGGTGGCTTTTTTATGGATTGCAGGCCACCCCAATGCCCATATCGGCCGCGGTGCGATGTGTATTGTATTCTGCATCGTTGACACACAGGGCGGGCGGATGCTATCCGCCCCTACGGTCATCTGGTTATAATAACGCTTTCGTAGGGGCGGCAATTTGCCGCCCGCTTTCCCATACATACGCGCAAAAAAGGAGCCTCGCTTCATCAGCGAGGCTCCTTTTTGCTTTGCTTTTATTTTTCCAGCACCAGGGTGGTGACGGAGCGGGCAGGGAGGGCAAAGGCATCGGCGGCGGTGCCGCTGTCCGTCTTTGCCAAGTCGTTGTCCTTGTCGGTCACATAGGTGGTGTGGCGGGTGTAATCGTCCAGCGCCAGGGTGGTGCTGCGGGCCTTATCCGTGTTGTTGATGAACACGGCGGTAACGGTGCCGTTGGGGTTTTTGAATGCCACGGACTGCACATCGCTCAGTTCTTCCGGCAGGGAAATGGAAATGCGTACGCTACCCTCGTCGGTGAATTTGGAGAAGTTGCCCAGTACCCACAGCCGCTTGGAAGTCTCGACTTGATGGCTGTCCTTGTCCAGGTACACCAACCCGTCGGTGTAGCCGCCAAAGGCGCAGGCGGTCCACCAGTCCCATTCTACCACATTTAGCACCGTCAGATCCTGGTGAATGATCCCGGCCAGTGCCAGACCGTATTCCATGCCCAGGCCGCTGTCCATACCGTTCTTTTGGATCAGGTCGTACACGCCGCTGTTTTGGTCCTCGGTCATTTGGCAGTATTCCGTCAGCGCCAGCTTGTAATTGCTGCCGTAGGTGGTGGCTATGGCGTCAGCGAAGGCCTGCCTCTCCTCCGGGCTGGCCCAATAGGAATGGAGTGCCAGCGTGGGCATACCCTTGCGAAGGACGCCGTTTTTCAGCCAGTTGACACCGCTTTTGCCGAACATGGTCTGGAGGTATGCCATACAGGTGTCCGTGCCGATGTGGCCGCTTTCCCAGCCTTCCAGCTGACAGCCCTTTAGCGCGTTTTCCTGCGCCATTTGCTTCAAAAATACCTTGTACAGATCCCGACACTGGGTCTTGGAGTAGTAGCAGCCCTCCTGCTTGGCGGTGCCGTCTGCATAACCCCGCCAGCTCCATTCCGGCTCATTGATGGGAGACAGGTCGGTGACCCGATACCCGGCCTCCGTAAAGTGCTTGGCGCAGGCAATGCTGTACTTGGCAAAGTCTGCGTACCGTTCCGGCTCCAGGTTGGTTATGTATTTTTCATCGTCCGGCAGGTAGTCGCAGTAGGCTTTGCCGTTGGTGGTGTAAAACACCGGGGCGCTGTTACAGAACAGGGTCACCCGCAGATCTTTGTTCATACTTTTTGCCAGGGCCAGGGCATTTTGCGCTGCGGCGTCCCGCTCCCAGTGGTAGCTGCCGTCCTTGTCTATAAAGGCTTCTGCCCGGCGGTCCGGGTCGGTGATGGTGGCGTCGTCCTTGGAACCGGCGCCCAGGTTGTAGCGGTAAATATTCAGCCCAATGCCGCTGTCCTCGTCATACAGCAGGGAGAGAATATCCTTGGCGTTCTCCCAATTGCCTACCTCCTGGCTCCACCAGCAGGCAGAAGCACCAAAGCCGTTCATTGTCTGATAGGCAGCGGCTGGTTCAATGGTGATGGCCTTGACCTGTGCGGTGGTGGCGGCAGGCTCTGTGTTGTCGGAGGTGCCGGCGGCGCACCCGGCCAGTAGGGCAGTGGTGCACAGAACAGCGGTCACTTTTTGTAAGCGTTTGGTGTATGCGGTCATTTTTTTGTCCTTATGTGAATTTAGTCTGTAATGGTAATGCCTTTTTTCTCCCGCTGGGCAGCCAGCTCCGTTTCCATTTTCTCTCTAAAGTCGCCGGTCAGGTTGTAGAAGAACATGGGAATGGTGCATACCAGCAGACTGATGGCAGGGATCAGCGATACCACGCTGAATATACCGCCCCGCACCCCATGACTCATCATCAGCGGGTTGGCGGTGACGGAGGCGTTAATGGAGCCTACATCCAGGTCTACAATAATGTACATGAGAATGATAAAGGAGGTGGAGAGCGCCGCCCCCAGTTTGGTGACAAAGCTCTGAATGGCAGAGCCCATACCGGTGAGCCGGGTGCCGGTCTTCCACTCCATGTAGTCCAAACAGTCGCCGATCATGGCAAAGGCGCACACATTGATGGCGCCGCAGGGCACGCAGCTGAGTACCAAAAACGGCACGCAGGCCCAGAAATGCTGATACCCGATGCACCACATAATCAGACTGGATACGGCGCCCAGCAGGCTGGTGGCGATAATGATCTGCTTGTAGTTGAATTTCTTAAACAGCACCGGCATCAGCAGCATGGCGCCGAACATACCCACGGCGCTGGCCACGCTGAACACGGTGCTCAC
>ULVC01032400.1_pt1 | contig 14817 bp, 16 predicted proteins | sample 1958821 | NCBI WGS metagenome assembly ULVC01 (sample SAMEA4835769, study PRJEB28245) | human gut metagenome | biome: gut microbiome; material: fecal sample | place: Denmark | collected 2008 | reverse complement strand
CTGCCGCCAGGAGCGAAGGAACGGCGAGGCCGAAAGGCTGGAACGGCGCCTACTCGCCCTGCGCCCCGAGTGGGACCACGCCGAAGTGGAACGACGCCTCCTCGCCCTGCGGCCCGACAGCCGGACGCTGTGGAAGCGCCGCGCCTTCGGCCTGCTGAAGAAAGCCCGCGCCGTCTGCTCCTATTTCGTCCCCCTGCCCCGCATCCGCTGAACGGCGAAACGCGATTTCCGACCGGAAAACGCATTTCTGAAAACAAAAAGCCCGATTTCCACACGGAAATCACATTTTCTGAAACGGAAAAATGCAATTTCCGACCGGAAAACGCATTTCTGAAAACAAAAAGCCCGATTTCCACACGGAAATCACATTTTCTGAAACGGAAAAATGCAATTTCCGACCGGAAAATGCACTTCTGAAAACAAAAAGCCCGATTTCCACACGGAAATCGCATTTTCTAAAACGAAAAAACGCAATTCCCGACCGGGAAATGCACTTTCCGAAAAAAAAAGCCCGTTTCCCGACCGGGAAAACCATTTTCTGAAACAAAAAAATGCATTTCCCAGCCGGGAAACGCATTTCCGAAAACAAAAACCACCCTTTCCGCTACAGGAATGAGGCGACCGTCTGCTCCAGCACGCCGTTGTCGGCCAGCAATTTCTCCACAAACTCGCGGAAAGCGCCCTCCCCGCCGCGGACACGCGTGACATAGTGCACCTCGCGCTTCACATAGTCCGGTGTATTGGCGGGCGACGCGCTGAAGCCCACCTTGCGGAGCAGGGGCAGGTCGTTGAGGTCGTCGCCGATGAAGGCCGCCTCATCGAGACCTATACCCAGCTCTCGGCACAGCGCCTCGGCCTGCGCCACCTTGTCCTTCACGCCCAAGTAGCAGTGCGCAATCCCCAGTTTCTCGGCTCGCCGCCGGACAATCTGCGTGTCCTCGCCCGTCAGGATGGCCACGGGGATGCCCAGCCTGCGCAGGAAGCTGACACCCCAGCCGTCTTTCACGCTGAAGCGCTTCATCGCGTCGCCCTCGGCCGTGTAATACATGCCGCCGTCCGTCCAGACGCCGTCGATGTCAGTCATCACTAATTTCGGTAACATAATCTCCTGATTCTATTTCACAATTTACAATCCCTTTCTCTCACCCAGCCTTCCCCGGCGTCCGTCCAGCCATCCCAGCCACAAAGCCCTCAGCTTGGCCCACTTCCGGTCTTCGTACAACACGACAAAGACCACACGCTTGTACAGATGATACCGCAAATGCGCCTTCAGGTTGATAGCCTCGGGATAAAGCCCGTGGAGCACGATGCCGTTGCGCACATTATAATAAGTCCGCGCAGGGGGATATTCATTGGGGAAAACCTCCTTGCCCAACAGCCGGCGCCGGCGCTTCTGATATCCCAGATCGTGCTGAAGCAAAATGTTCCTGAAACACAACGTCGGAACCTGATGCCGCGCCGCCCGCCAGCAAAACTCGCAGTCGATGCCCCACACAAACAGGTCGGACATGAATCCGCCCAGCTCCTCGAAAAGGGAAAGCGGATAAAGGCTCCCCGAAGTCATGGCCGAAGAGACCTCCGCGACCGCATCCTCCACCGGATACAACGGAGCCTGCTGCGACTTGATAAAGTAATTTGTCGAAAAGATGGCACGGGCATCCGCCCCCCAATTGCGGACAGCCTCCAGATAGCGCCCGAAGTCATCGGACGCAAAACGGCTGTCCTGGTCGAAAGTGACCAGATGGGTAAAGCCATGCTGCCGAGCATAATCGACAGCCGCATTCAAGGCCTCCCCTATGCCCACATTCTCGCCCTTGCCCATATAGACGGACTTCTCAAGGGCCTGGAGCGCCCCCAGCCGCTCACGGTCGATGCAATCGCGGGGCGTGTTGTCCCACAACAGCAGACAATCCACCCCCGGCAAATAAGTCCTGATATTAGCCAATACGTCCCCATCCGGATGGTAGAGAACAACGACAGCCAGTAGTTTCATGAGGAATTCAATTAAGTCGGCCTATACAGTCAGCCGGTCATTCAATGTCTTTCGGATACACAATCTCGTTGCGGGGGATGAAGTTCTTCACCCGGCGGCCCGTCACCCGGTCGCGCTCGACCCACTTAAAGCCATCGCCGGGGCTGAGCAGATGCAGGTCAGCCTCGGTGATGACATCACCCGGATGCAGGTCGCGGCGCGTGGCAATGGAGCGCTCCAACTTCACCTTGGCAGCTGAGACAGCAGGATCAATGTAGAGTTCCTCGCGGCCCATCCAGCGCTCAGCGATGCGAATGTCACGGATCATGCGGTTCACACCGTCCGGTCCCAGCGAGCCTTGCTGGTCGGTGCCCTTCATGCGGCGGTCGATGGTAATGTGCTTCTCGATGATTTCCGCCCCCATACCGACAGCCACCACGGGCGCAGCGATGCCGATGGTGTGGTCGGAGAAACCGATGGTGTATTGGCCATAGTGTTTCTTCAAATAAGTGATGGTACGCAGGTTCAGATTATCCGGCGCGGTGGGATATTGCGACACACAATGCAGGATGGCTATGTTGTCGTGGTAACGCGTGATGACCTCCAGCGCATCGTCCAACTCCTTGCAGCCCGCCATGCCAGTGGACAGGATGATGGGAATCTTCGTCTCCGCCATCGCCTCCAGCAGGGGCAAGTTCGTCAGGTCGCGGCTAGCCACCTTCAGGCGGTCCGGCGTGAAGAGCTTCAGCAGCGACAGACAACCCACCGAGCAGAGCGTCTCCACGAAATCCAATCCCAGAGCCTTCGCATGCTTGTAGACCTCGAAATGCTCCTCGTCAGTCAGCTCCAAAAAGGCGCGGTGCTCGCCGTAGGTTCGACCGAAAGAATGGGGCGAGTCATATGGACGGTTCATCTGTGAATCAGTCAGTTCTTCGTTCAGATCGCGCTTAGTCATCTTCACGGCGTCCATCGGACGCAGGTCGATGCCGAAGACCTCCTCGCGCACGGGGCGCGACACCAAGTCGACAATCAGCTTAGCAATGTCGACAGAGCCATTGTGGTTCTGTCCGATTTCTCCAATAATATAAGTACTCATTGTTTCATTATTTTTCGTTACGGGCTATATTCTCCAGCATCTTCTCGCGATATTCGGGATGCGCCTCCACCAGTCGGAGCAGTGCATGCAGGCTACGGTCTGTCTGCTCGAACCACTCGGCATAAAGACGCTGAAGCAACAGGAAATCGTCCATTGTATCTAGCGTGAAACGCAAGTCGAATCGTCCTTCCAATTCTTCGGGCAGAGGCAGCAATCTGACGTGGAAGTCGGCGGGATGGGTATAAAGATAGATCGTGACGTGTTCGATATAGAGTTTTTCCTGCGTAAACGAAGCAGCACGACGCAACGCTTCTGTCGTGGTAAGCTCAGCAAACAACCCCAAGTGAGACTTGATGGTAGGCCGCCCATCGGCAAAGCCATAAGCAATGTAATCGGCAGGTTCTTTATCGAAAGCGTCAAAGAACGTCTGGAAAGTATCGGGACGCAGGAAAGGATTGTCCGAGCAGACTCGAATGAAGCGGTCGAGTCCGAACGCCTCGGCGGCACGGATGAAGCGATCGAGCACGTTATCCTCATCGCCACGGAAGCAGTCAATTCCAGCCCCACGTGCCACCTGCTCCAGCACGTCGTCCTGTGGACGGACGGTCGTGGCCAGTATCACCTGCTTGTCAGGACAAGCCCGTCGGATGTTTTCAATAAGAATGTCAATAATGCGCTGCTCGCCATAGAAAGGGAGCAATATCTTGTTGTGCAGCCGGGTAGAGCCGGTACGTGCCTGGATAATAATTCCGTCTTTCATATCTTCATTCGTTTGAAGGCGTCAATATAACTGCCTGGGGTAACGTTAATGATTTCCTTGCCCAAACTACGCGAATAGGCCTCGAGCACAAAGTAGGACTTGAAAGCCACATACATGTGGTAAAGGATGGTATAGAGCCGTGCGCTATGCAGGTTTTCTTGAGTCACGGTAGCCGCCTGAGACTTATTCTGGTCGTAGAAATGCTTTTGATGCATCAGTACCACGTTGTCGTCCGTCACGTGAATTTCGGGCAACCACGAGTGATCTGCTCCCGCCAGATAGATACGCCGGAAGGGCAAACGGAGAGCGATGGCAATAGACGGTATCAGCACATTGTGCGGACGAGGTACGCCCCATCCCTTACGGAATACCCAGTTACAGAAAGGCTGAAAGCCCTCGATGGGCGTGGTATTGTAAATGCAGAGTTTAATGTGGGGATTGCCGGCTAGAAGCGGTTGCCATTCCTTATTTTTCAACGCCCGCGAAGGAACGAAGAAGTACATGTCCCACGTTGTCTTCTCGGCCAGGGTACCAAAGAGCTGCTCACGCTTCTCGGGCACAATCCAAAAAAGCGGATCGGCAATCAAATAGAGCTGGGGACGCAATTGCTCGAACATAGGCGAAGTGACACAAAAGTTGACTGCCAACAGCGTTTTCCCTCGCATAAACTCAGCCGACTCTTCTACGGTTTTCTTCAATGAAGGGCCGTTGGCCAGTATTAACAACTCGTCCGCCCCTCCAAAATCTGATGGAAGCGGTGTGCTCCGCCTCGATTGCAACACGATTTTCACCAGGCTCAGAAAGCACTGCCAAAGCGACTCCAACCATTTCAATCCTTTTTCACCCATATTACATCATGTTAGAATAAGTGGTGCAAAGATACAGAGTTTGCCATTTACAGGCTAAAAAAACGGGGACTTTTATATCCGAAATCACCATAAAAGCACTACTTTTGCCACAACAATTCGGAAAAGTCACATGAGAGTCCTGCTAATCAATACATCCGAGCGTATCGGTGGAGCAGCCGTAGCTGCCAGCCGCTTGATGGAAGCCCTGAAAAACAATGGCATCAAGGCCAAACTGCTCGTGCGCGACAAGCAGACGGAACAGATTACGGTCGTCGCCCTGCGCCGTAGCTGGAAACTGGTATGGAAGTTTGTGTGGGAGCGTATCGTCATCTGGAAAGCCAATCGCTTCAAAAAGAACAACCTCTTTGCCGTGGACATCGCAAACGCAGGCACTGACATCACCTCCCTGCCCGAATTCCAACAGGCCGACGTCATCCACCTTCATTGGATCAACCAAGGTATGCTCTCACTGAAGAACCTTGAAAAGATACTGGCCTCGGGCAAACCTGTCGTCTGGACAATGCACGACATGTGGCCCTGTACAGGCATCTGCCACCACGCGCGCGAATGTGAAGGCTATCGGCAGGAATGTGGTTCATGCCCCTTCCTTTATGGAAATGGGCATCGGCATGACCTCTCCTATCGCGTCTTCCGTCGGAAACAACGGCTCTACCACGACTACCCACTGACCTTCGTCACATGTAGCCATTGGCTGGAGGAAAAAGCCCGCCAGAGCGCACTGACCACAGGGCACAAGATCGTCTGCATCCCCAATCCGCTGAACATCAACCTGTTCAAGCCGCATAACAAGGTGACTGCCCGCGAACGCTTGAAACTTCCTTCGAATAATAAGAAGCTCATCCTCTTCGGTTCTGTCAAAATCACGGACAAACGCAAAGGCATCGATTATCTGATCGAATCGTGCAACATATTGGCGAACAAGCATGCCGAGCTGAAAGACCAACTGGCCGTCGTCGCTTTCGGCAAACAATCTGAACAATTGGCCGACTTGCTCCCTTTCAAGGTCTACCCGCTGGACTTCGTACAAGACGAACACCAACTGGTAGACATCTATAACGCCGTCGACCTCTTCGTCACCCCTTCGCTGGAGGAGAACCTACCCAACACCATCATGGAAGCGATGGCTTGTGGCACGCCTTGCGTAGGTTTCAACGTGGGTGGCATCCCCGAAATGATAGACCACCTGCACAACGGCTATGTAGCCCAATACAAATCGTCCGACGACTTCGCCAACGGTATCTATTGGGCCCTGACCGACCCCGACTACCCCAGCCTCTGCGAACAGGCCTGCCGCAAGGCAGTCAGCCACTATTCAGAAAGCAGCGTGGCCAAACGATACATCGATCTCTACAACAAAGTGACTGGAAGAAATGCATAATCACCCTACCCCGAAATTCAGCGTCATCACCGTCTGCTACAACGCCGAGGCAACCATCGAGGACACCATCCAAAGTGTCATCTCGCAGACCTACCACCACGTGGAGTACATCATCGTGGACGGCGCTTCGAAAGATCGCACGATGGACATCGTAAACCGCTATCACGAACATATCGCCATCATCGTCAGCGAACGTGACAAAGGTCTTTATGACGCCATGAACAAGGGAATCGGCCTGGCCACGGGCGACTACCTGTGCTTTCTCAACGCAGGCGACAGCTTTCACGAAGACGACACCCTGCAACAGATGGTGCACTCTATCCACACACCCCAACTGCCCGATGTGCTCTATGGCGAAACGGAGCTGGTAGATCATGAAGGCCACTTCCTGCGTATGCGCCGCCTCTCGGCCCCCGAAGTACTGACATGGAAAAGTTTCCGCCAGGGGATGCTCGTCTGCCACCAGGCCTTCTTTCCCCGACGCGACCTCGTGATGCCTTATGACCTGCGCTATCGCTTCTCGGCCGACTTCGACTGGTGCATCAAGATTATGAAAAAGTCGAAGGTTCTCCACAACACCCACCTTACCCTCATCGACTATCTCGCTGAAGGTATGACGACGCGCAACCACAAGGCTTCTCTCAAAGAGCGTTTCCGCATCATGGCCCGCCACTATGGCTGGACAAGCACCCTGGCCTTCCACCTGTGGTTCGTTCTTCGCCTCTTATTAAAGAAATAAAAAGAGAACCAGCAATCCGTTCGTAAAAAGCAGGCAATGTTCCCTTTCAAGGAAAGCACTGTTTTACACGAAGAAAAGCATTGCTTTCTTTCAAGGAAAACAATGCTTTTCCAGCAGCCAATGTCCGATACGAAAAAGAACCCTTTTTCCTAAGCTTATAAAGAAGAGGCGCAACCCAACAGCGCACGTAACTCCTTTACTCCCTCAGAAGCTCCCTTCTGGATAACGTGTATTGGGCGCGCACTATGTGTATCCACAGGCTTGGGGTCTATAAGATAGACTTCGGCACGGGCAGGCACGTAGTGAAGCAACCCCGCAGCAGGATAGACGTTCATCGACGTACCGATGATAACAAAAATATCCGCCTGCTCCACATAGCCGATAGCTGTCTCAATCTCGGGCACGGCTTCGCCAAACCACACAATGAAGGGACGCAAGGGACTGCCATCGCCCGCACGATCAGTAGCGCGAGTTTCATATTCCGCAGGCTTCAATTCCTTGATGTAGCGCGGATTGTAGGGATCGCGGCTGGAGCACATTTTGGTCAGCTCGCCATGCAGGTGGATGACCTTCGTACTGCCTGCCCGCTCGTGCAGGTTGTCAATATTTTGCGTGACAACCGTCACATTGAAATCTTTTTCCAGTTGCGCTACACCGATATGCCCCTCATTGGGTTTCACGTCAAGCAGTTGTTTGCGCCGCTCGTTATAAAAGTTGATGACCAGTTCAGGATCGCGCGCATAACCTTCGGGCGTAGCCACCTGCTCCACAGGATAGCGATCCCACAAGCCACCTGCGTCGCGAAAAGTACTGATGCCGCTTTCGGCGCTCATACCCGCGCCCGACAATACTACCAGATTTTTCATAACCGACTCCTTTCTTTAAGCATTTGTACACCAAAGATAGAAAAAGAATATCCAAGTTATCACATAAATAAGAAATTTTAAATACTGCAAACTGTTAACATTCAAATAAAACCCGTACTTTTGCGACTCATATAAAAAGAACTATGGACAAATTCAGTTATGCAATCGGCCTGGGTATAGGTCAGAATCTTTTAAGCATGGGTGCCAAGGGCATCTCAGTAGATGATTTCGCACGCGCCATCAGCGACGTGCTGAACGGAAATCCAACAGAAATCACACATACCGAGGCACGTGAAATCGTAAACAAATACTTCGAAGAAATGGAAGCCCGCATCAATGCCGAAAACATCGAAAAGGGCAAGAAATTCCTGGAAGAAAACAAGCAGCGTCCAGGCGTGGTAACCCTGCCCAGCGGCCTGCAATACGAAGTGATCAAGGAAGGCAACGTAGGCCACTATGCCAAGATAGACGACCAGGTGCAATGCCACTACGAAGGAACCCTTGTTGACGGTACCCTCTTCGACAGCTCCATCAAGCGCGGCCAGCCTGCCACATTCGGTGTCAACCAGGTAATCCCCGGCTGGGTGGAAGCCCTCCAACTGATGCCCGAAGGTGCCAAATGGAAACTCTACATTCCTAGCGAATTAGGCTATGGCGCACACGGCGCTGGCGAAATGATTCCGCCCCACAGCACACTGATTTTCGAAGTGGAACTCTTGAAAATTTTATCTGACAAAAAATAAATTAAGTAAGAGAAAAACATGAAAAAAGTAACATTTATGATGACGTTGGCTGCCGCAGCAGCCTTGACGTCTTGTACGGCTCAGGCTCCTAAAGCCAATCTGTCAACAGACATCGACTCACTTTCTTATGCTATCGGTATGGCCCGTACTGAAGGTCTGGATCAGTTCCTGATGCAACAGGGTATCGACAGCACCCAGATGGCTGAATTCATCAAAGGCTTCAACGAAGGTGCCGCTAAAATCGACAAGAAAGATGTAGCTTATATGACAGGTCTGCAGGTAGGCCAGATGGTCAGCAAGCAGTGGGTAGAAGGCTTCAACCAACAGATCTTTGGCAACGACTCTACACAGAGCCTCAGCCGCGAAAACCTGCTCGCAGGTTTCATTGCCGGCGTAGTAGGCAAAGGCCAGATGGACAAAATGTTCGCACAAGGCTATATGCAAAGCCAGATGGAAGTGGTAAGAGAAAAAGCACTGAAAAAACAATATGCTGACGTCATAGCTGAAGGAGAGAAATTCCTGGCAGAGAACAAGGCTAAAGAGGGCGTGGTAACGACGGAAAGCGGCCTGCAGTACAAGATCCTGACCAAAGGTACAGGTGAAATTCCTGCCGACACCAGCTATGTACAAGTAAACTACAAAGGTACGCTGATCGACGGTACCGAGTTCGACAGCTCCTACAAGCGTAAAGACAAAGACGGCAAGTCACAGCCTGCTACCTTCCGTGCCAACCAGGTAATCAAAGGCTGGACCGAAGCACTGACCATGATGCCTGTAGGCTCCAAGTGGGAACTCTATATCCCCTACGACCTGGCATATGGCTCAAGAGCTACTGGTGCAGACATCAAACCGTTCTCTACTCTGATCTTCGAAGTTGAATTGGTAGGTATCGGCAAAAAGAAATAAAGATTAGAAAGCATTCGTGTCAAAATGACAAATAAAGCGGATGGAACAAATGCTGCAAAACAGCGGTTCCATCCGTTTCTTTTTTTACTTTTCCCTATTTTTCCCATCCTTTCTATAGATAAAATTAAAATAAAGTCCTATATTTGCTTACTATTTGATAACAACAAGTAATTTACAAACGTATATTATGGAGAAAATAGACAATCTGGACCGTCAAATTTTGGAAATCATTTCCCAAAATGCCCGTATTCCTTTCAAGGACGTGGCTGCCGAGTGTGGTGTATCACGCGCCGCTATCCACCAACGTGTACAGCGCCTGATTGACTTGGGTGTCATTGTTGGCTCCGGCTACCACGTAAATCCCAAATCGCTGGGATATCGCACCTGCACTTACGTGGGAATCAAGTTGGAGAGAGGCTCCATGTACAAAACCGTAGTAGCCGAGCTGAACAAAATACCTGAAATTGTTGAATGTCATTTCACCACAGGTCCCTACACCATGCTGACCAAAGTATATGCCCGCGACAACGAGCACCTGATGGACCTGCTAAACAACAAGATGCAGGAAATACCTGGCGTCACAGCTACTGAGACACTGATCTCACTGGAGCAGAGTATCAAGAAAGAGATTCCTATCTGCCAAGAATAATCTACTATACGTCTCCATGGCAACGGGTAGTACGGACTATCATGTCAGTTCACTCCCTTTGCCATGGAAACTCTAGCTTCCGATTTGCATATGGAGTTTCTAAGCGAACTTGGCCTGTCAGGCCTTTTTATTGGCATCTGTACCTTTTTGATCATCGGGCTTTTCCATCCCATTGTAGTGAAAGCCGAATATTATTGGGGGACACGTTGCTGGTGGATATTCCTATTACTGGGCTTAGCAGGTGTTGCAGCTTCCATTTGCGTAGACAACATTCTGTACTCTTCCCTGCTGGGCGTATTCGCTTTCTCCTCTTTTTGGACGATCAAAGAAGTATTCGAACAGGAAGAGCGCGTCAAGAAAGGTTGGTTTCCTAAAAATCCAAAACGAAAATACAACTTCTAGACCCAAAGGGAACGCATTTTTCCCTCAATCCCTTGCATAATTCAACGGAATGTGCTAATTTTGCACCGCTATCCCCGAAAGGATACACCGGACTTGTAGCTCAGTTGGTTAGAGCAACAGACTCATAATCTGGAGGTCCCTGGTTCAAGCCCAGGCTGGTCCACTGATAAATGCCTCATAAACAGTAGTTTATGGGGTTATTTTTTTATTGTACCGTATCTTTTGATTATTGAAAATCTGATAAAAACAGCCAATTTCTCCTTGTTGTTGACCTATTGTTGACCCCAAAAATTATAGGTTAAAATGCTGACAATTAAAGCAGAAGTCCAAAAGGACAAGCAAAGAAGTGATGGTACATACAATGTAAAGATGCGATTTACACTAGACAGAAAGGTCAAAAGGTTATCAACTAACCTGTTTGCAACTCCCCAAGACCTCACTAAATCTTTCAAATTTAAAGAAAACACTCCTATAAAAAAGGAAATAGATTGTCTTGTACTCTATTACAGAGAACAATGTGAAAAACTCCATTTAGACCAGAACAAATACACATTGGAAGAAATTATTAGTGCCTTGAATGGTGAACAAGAAAAGCAGCAAACCATTGATTTTATAAAGTTCAGCCGTGAATGGATAGCCACTACCACTATTAAAGGCGCACCTAATTACACAACTGCCATTAACGCTTTGGTAAGGTTTGTAGGAGAAGAAAGTCTGAATATAAATCTTATCACTTTAGACTTTCTAGAACAATTTAAAGCGTTTCTTATTAAAGAACGTGAAGAAAGAACTAAGAAACTCATACAGCAAGGAAAACGTGTTCCGTCTAACCGCTCTCTATCCCTTTATCTGATAAGCATAAAGAAACTATTCAATGAAGCTAAAAAGAGGTACAACAAGAAAGAAAAAAATCTTATTCTTATACCCAATTCTCCTTTTGTTGACTTTGAAATTCCTAAGCAGGAAGCTACTCGTAAGAGAGCTATTCCAGCAGATATTATAAAGAAAGTATGGGAGCTCCCTTATAGAGATATGAAGAAAGGCTATAAATCAACCAACCGTTTTAATCTGGCTAAGGATTGCTTTATTCTTTCGTTTTGTCTAATGGGAATTAATTCTGCTGACCTTTATAATGCAACAGAAATGAAAGGAAATACCATCATTTATTGCAGGACTAAGACAAAAGCCCGCAGACTTGATAAAGCAAAGATGATGGTGGATATTCCTAAAATAATTCACCCTATCATTGATAAGTACAGAGATAAAACAGGTAGGCGATTATTCAATTTCTATCAATATTACTGTGACGAAAAAGGTTTCAATAAGGCTATTAATTATGGATTGAAAGAGATTGGCTCTATTTTAGGAGTTGATGATCTGGAATATTATGCAGCTCGCCATAGTTGGGCTACCATTGCATTAAATAAGGTTGGCATAGACAAATATATAGTCCATGCGGCTTTGAACCATATAGACGATTCTATGAAAGTGACTGATATTTATATTGAACGTGATTTTGTGAACGAAAATAAAGCTAATGCCAAAGTAGTGAAATACGTGTTTGGTAAGTAGATTTACAATTATCCCACTTGCAATTATTGTGAGTGGGATTTTCTTTTTTACTTTTGCATATAAACCATTACACCAAGAATATGCAACCCTTAGACAAGTTTACCAATATAGATGCAGTTTATCCCACTTTAGAAGCAAAAGAGGAAGATTCTATTTTGGATTATGTTTGGCAGCTTGCCATGATAATACACCCTGCAATGCCTAAAAAAGTACAGGGAGGGACATTGGAGGGAAGCGAAGCTATGCCCACTTTTAAAGAACGGTATAACAACAGGCTTATTGAAATGCCACTAACTTATGAAGAATATAAAAAGGACAAAGAAATTCAGACTGCCTTATCAGCTTTGCAATTAGATAAGGATAAGTTTTGGTTTGCTATTCTGTTTATAAAGGATTACGTAGACGGTCAATGCTGGCAAGCGCTTGAATATGGGGAAACACCTGCAAGCGAGATAAAGAAACTGTTCCAAGCCATATCCCAATATGAAGAACACCCCAATGCCAACCCTCTTACAGACCATATAACATTTAAGAAAGAATTGACATTATCCTTACAGGTGAACGGGAAAACCATACATACCATAGAAACAGCCAATGCAATCAAGTTCATTCTTTCATGCTGCCAAGAACATTGGGATGATTTGAATCCCAAAGACGAATTTGACACAGAGTACCTATATGACAATATAGAAATGGTAAGCACTTACCCCAAACAGCAGCAGGTCACGGCAAGCAACACCAAAAGAATCTGCTTGTTTGCCCAGACATTCAAAATGTTCTTCAATATCCTATCACCTTTTGACACAAATTATAGAAAAGGCGCAAAGAACGCATACGATATCACATTTCTAATATCACAACTTATCTGTCTTACAGGAATTTCAGATAATGAGAATTTCCTCACGGACAAGACCACTCTAAAAGGATATTTAAGCAAGAACAAGAAATTTGCTTGGAATGTACAAAACAAGAATTATTGAAAAACAAATATTTGTCTAAGGGAGAGTAACATCTCCCTTATTTTTTACCTCTCATATCCAAATGGCATCTCTCTATCTTTGTAGCGTCAAAGGAACAAAACTTGTAAGATAAGCAAGTTAAGAGAGAACCAAAATCCTCAAAATTTTACTCTCCCTTAATCTTCTCAAAAGTTCTCACCTTTGCAGCGTGATCAGATAACCAAGTGTACATAGGTTTGACGGTTGCACAAAATATTATTAATCACAATTTAAAAGAAATAATTATGAATACTTCAGTAGAGATGGAAAATAAGAGTGTTAAATCAAATAACGCAACTATGGATAACATAGAAGAGCTGGCTAAGGTTTTAAAACAAGAGAAGAAAGAGCTACAACGTCTTATCAAAAGGTGCGCTGACGAAACGGTAATAGCAGCACAACAGACCGTTGTTGACAAGGCTGGAATCAAACTGGAGCAAGCACAGGAATTTGAAAAGAAATCCAATGAGAATATAGGCAACGATTTCCTTACATTTTCAATAGTCAATGAAGAAACAGGGCAGAGAACTGAGCAGCAAAAGAAGATAGCTTTCGTTAAAAACAACAGACCCATCAATTCCAAAAAGGTAGATGGATTCATAGCCTTAATAGCTGCAAATAAATATGAAAAGGCATTTCCTATTATTGTAGTGGAAGCAGCCAAACTGATTGAAGTTGGATATACTGTTACAGACATTAAAGGCGAAGAACTGACAAAAGAAGAAGCCGATAACCATTTTGCAATTCTTGATGGGCAACACAGATGTACCGCATTTGCGAAACTGACAGCAACAAATAAATATACGGAAGCTATTCCAAATGTTTACATAAGAAAAATTGATAATGTCGGTGAATATTTGGTGGACATTAACAATGTAGGAAGCAGTTGGGACAAAAAAGACAGGCTGGTTGTAGCCTCCTTGACTACCCAAGATGAATTATTCCAAAATGTAGCAACCTTGTTAAATGAGGGATTCAATCCATCTACTGCCATGCTAATTTACACTGGCAAGAGCTTGTCTGACAGCCAAGTAAACAAAGCCTTAAAAGGTGAAGATATAACACTCCCTAAAGGAGCTAAAATTGATATTGAAAGAGGAAATAGGTTTATAACCTTATGCAAAGCTGCAAAAATGGATATTTCTTTCATAACCAAACGCTACTTTATTAAAGGTTTCAACAAATGTGTAGAAAGAATAGGAGAAGAAAAAGCATTTATGGCATTGGATAAAATAAAAAATCTAAAGTTGACAGATGAGAAGCTTAGACAAATAAAGGATGAAGCAGATTTTAAAATAATGCTTGACGATGCTTTAAAAGCATAATTTCCACTACAACGAACAGCCATGTGACAGATGGCACTTAATAATTAACTTAATATACTTATAATTATGACTGAAAAATTATTTATTCAAATGTCAGACGAAATGATTTTGGCATTGGCTTATGAATTGCAATTTTCTGCAATGAAGCGCTTGAACGCAATGTACGGTGAATGTGATACCCTTGTAAATGAAGGTACACCAGAAGAAGACATTGTTACAGATGAAGTAAAATTCGCAGCCATGAAGGCTGAATGTAACAGGAAAGCAATGGAGATTCTTACCAGAGATTTTCGTTGGGAGTTTGACGGTGATGAAGATTTGTTTAAACGGTTAGGAATTGACATTGACAAATGCTTTAACATTTAGCACAACTAGCCCACGTGACAGGTGGGCTTATTTCTGCTACACTTTATAATATTCAGAACTGAATAAAACCTAACAACTTTAATAGTAGTCTTATCATTAGTTCCCCACCTATAAAGTAACTACCTTTATACTACTTCAAGCAGATATTCCCACTAACAAGATTCCCCATTTACATA
>ULVC01047352.1_pt1 | contig 15480 bp, 6 predicted proteins | sample 1958821 | NCBI WGS metagenome assembly ULVC01 (sample SAMEA4835769, study PRJEB28245) | human gut metagenome | biome: gut microbiome; material: fecal sample | place: Denmark | collected 2008 | reverse complement strand
AAACTTTATCAAGTAATGGTAAACCTATTTATGTTGCTTCCAGTTTATTGGTAGAAGGGGGAATTTTGTTGGGTGGGTCAGGTGATATTTATAAATATACTTATGCCACTAATAAACTTGAACCTTTATATTATGCAAAGGATCCTGCTTATTATGTTCCTTTTTGGGAGATGGTGCGTTACGATGACGAACATATCTTGCTTAACTCATGTTGGAATGGCATATATTCTTTCAATATTAAAACCCACGAACTGAAGAAGGTAGATGCTTTTACCGGAAAGAGTTATACTACTATTTTCTTAGATTCCCATAAGCGTCTGTGGGTGAGCGTTTATGGTAGTGGGCTGTACTGCTATCAAGAAGGTAAACTTTTGAAACATTTTACAACATCCAATTCCTCTCTGACGTACGATGTCATTCATGATATTATGGAGAAAGATAATCAGCTTTGGGTGGCAACTGATGGTGGCGGAATTAACATCATTTCCTTGGATGATTTTTCGTTTACCAACATTCAGCAAAAGCAGGATGATGTTCACTCCTTTCCTGCCAATACCATTTATCGGCTTTATTTGGATTCTGCCAATAATATGTGGGCGGGCAGTATCCGCAGAGGGTTGATTGGTATAAGAAATGTATTTGCTTGTTCTTATCAGAATGTTCCTTTTGGCAATTTATATGGGTTGAGCAATCAGACCATCAATAGTTTTTTCCAAGATAGTGATGGAATGGTTTGGGTGGGGACTGATGGCGGTGGAATCAATAGGTTTGATCCGTTAACGGGAACTTTTAAGCATTATCCTTCTACTATGCATGAAAAGGTGGTTTCTATTGTCGAATATACCCCTGATGAATTATTATTTTCCTCTTTCAACGAGGGACTCTTTATTTTTCATAAGCAAACGGGACGGGTACGTCCTTTTGTTCTGGTCGATAAAGAAACAAATGATCGTGAATGTATTGACGGTTTCTCTGTCAACATCCGACGGGTAACGCCAGACAAGATTCTTTTCAGTGGCCAACATATTTTTATATACGATACTACTCGTCGTAAATTTGAGATTGTAGCCACTATGGGAAGAGAATACGAACGAAATTCGCCCTTGATCATAGCTACTGTGGGTACGAAAACTTATCTTACCGATTTGAAAAATATCTGCGAATATGATTCCTCGGAAGGGATTTTCAGGACGATTTATCAGGGGAAATATATCATTAATGATGCATCGCGTGACCAGGATGGCGTTTTCTGGTTAGCGTCTACCGAAGGCTTGGTACGTTACGATCCACGAACAGGAGAGAGCGAGTTGATCAAGACGAGTTTGTTTCAAGAGGTATCTTCTGTTGTAACTGATAACCAACATCGGATATGGGTAGGAACAAGACGATATTTGTTCGTTTATTCTTCTCTCACTCGGAACTTTGTTACATTGGACGAGGTGGACGGGGTTTTGCCTAACGAATATCTTTTTCAGGCCACTCTTCTTGCTCATAATGGAGATGTTTTTCTAGGTGGTACTATGGGGATGACAGTGATAAATTCTGGCTTTCATTTAGAAACGGAAGAAGATCATACTGTTGAATTACTAGATGTATTACTGAATGGTTTGCCTGTCCCATTATCCGAGAAGCGGGAGAAAGCTATTGAAACTATTCGGGTTCCATGGGACTTTTCCTCTCTGCAACTGAAAGTCCTGTTGAACGAGGGAGATGTGTTTCGTAAAAACTTTTTCCGGTTTAATATTGAAGGAATCGGGCAGGACTTGGCTAATTTCAATTCCAACTCTTTGGTTATTAATTATCTACCGATAGGGGAGTATACAATTACTGCTTCTTATTATACTCGTAATGGGGGGTGGAGTGTGAAACAGCCGATTCTTCATGTCGTGGTTGTTTCCCCTTGGTGGAAGAGCAATTGGTTTTATGCGGGGTTATGTATATTGGTGGGAATAGTAGTTTATGGCATTACTTTCTATTTTTATCGAAAAAAGAAAGCCAAACAGAAGCGGGAGATTCTGCGTCTGAAAAACAAAATGTATGAAGAGAAAATTAATTTCTTAACGAACATCAGTCATGAGCTTCGTACGCCTCTTACGCTGATTTGTGCACCGTTGAAGCGTATTATTAATCATGAATCAGGTAGTGATCGTGAGGTAGAAAAATTGTTAGTCCCAATTTATAAGCAAGCACACCAAATGAAGAACATTATCGACATGGTACTTGACGTGCGGAAACTGGAGGAGGGAAAAGATATGTTACATATCCTGCCCTACTCTCTGAATGAGTGGGTACGGTCTGTCGGAGATAAATTTGCCGATGAATATCGCGTGAAGGGTATTTGGCTGGAATATGAACTGGATGAGCGCATAGGGAAGGTTCCTTTTGATAAGAATAAGTGTGAGTTCGTTCTTTCCAACTTCCTGATGAATGCACTCAAGTTCAGTGAATCAAATACTACTACTACGCTAATCACCTGTCTGTTGGAGGGAGAAGGACGGGTACGGGTTTCTGTCAAGGACGAAGGAATGGGGTTGAATATGGTGGATACAGATTCTCTTTTCTCTAGTTTCTATCAAGGGATACATGAGAAGGGAGGGAGTGGTATCGGACTTTCTTATGCGAAGAGCCTTATTGCTCATCATAAGGGAAAAGTGGGTGCTTCGAATACAGAAGGAAAAGGGGCGGTATTCTATTTTGAGTTACCGTTATTGGCGGATACATATGGACGACAGGAACTGTTGCGGGCAGATACGTCTACAGGAGTGGAAGTGAATGAACAAGACAAGATTGATTATACATTCTTAAAGAAATATGCGGTGATGGTGGTAGAAGACACTTCTGAATTACGAAACTATTTGAAAGAAACGTTGAGTAATTATTTTGCTCGTGTATACGTTGCTAAAGATGGTAAAGAAGGGTTGGAGCAGATTAAAGACCGATTGCCTGACATTATCATCAGTGATGTCATGATGCCTCGGATGAATGGGTTTGAACTATGCAAGGAAGTGAAGACTAATTTGAAAATCAGTCATATTCCATTCATTTTATTAACTGCCTATCATAATTCACAAAATATGTACACCGGTTATAAGACTGGGGCGGATGTCTTTTTTCCGAAGCCTTTCGAGATAGATAGCTTGCTGGCGCTAATTCATAACCAACTACGGCAGCGTGAACAGATCAGGATACGCTATAAGGATGACAAATTGTTGACACATAAGGATATGAGTTTCAGTAATGCTGATGAGACTTTTCTGCTGAAGTTGAATACATTGATTGCGGACAACATGAGCAATCCGGAACTGGATGTTGCGTTTTTGGCTACTAATATGTGTATCAGTCGCTCATTGTTGTTTAATAAAGTGAAAACTATCACAGGTATGGGGATTGTAGATTATGTGAATAAGCAGCGTATTGAACGGTCTATCGTGTTGCTTACAACCACCACTATGAATATTACCGAGATTTCTGAAGTAGTTGGCTTCTCCTCCTTGCGTTATTTCAGCAAGGTTTTCAAATCTATAAAAGGAGAGATTCCTTCTGCTTACCGGAAACAGGATAAAGTGGGAGGCGACACCTGTTTGTGATTGATGTTAGAAAACCGATTGTAACAATGAGAGGAATGAAAATCATAAAGTATGTTTATGCTTTCATTCCTCTTCCTTTAAGAAGTCCCTAAAAATTTAGTTCTACCTTAATCAGAAAAACTATTTATTCAGTTTGCTAACCTTTACCCAATCTATTTCCATAATGGCAGGTAGATCGGTGTCATCAATAGGACCTGCCCATGAATCTGCGTTTCCTCCAAGTCCCATATTCAGAATGATATAGAAAGAAGAATCTTTGGTGAACGGCCATTGTTTCATTTCTTCTTCATTTGCCAGCTTGAGGTTCTCATAAGAGAAAGTCTTTTGGTCATTGACAAAGAACGTTATTTTATCTTCTGTCCATTCTACGGCATAGATATTCCAGTCCTCGTAGCTGCATGTTACCGATGTCGAGTTGATAGGATCTTTGATGTTCAAGTCGTAGGTATAGTGGGTATGCACTGTCTGATAAATCACATCTTCTTGCCGGATATGCTCCATTATGTCAATCTCACCGCCATTCGGCCAACTACTGTATAAGGGAGCAGACTTTTGAGGCATCAGCCAGATAGCAGGAAAGGCTCCGTCAGGATGTCTGGGGATTCTCGCTCTGACTTCAACACGCCCGAAGGTGAAGTCTACCTTACCTATTGACTCGATACCGCCGGCACGATATTCATTACCTATTTTTTCTGCCTTTAGTATCAGTTTGCCATCTTCTACATATGCTTGGTCGTAGCTTTCGGACATCTCGTCGCACCAGTCTGATGTTGATTTTTGACAGAGTACCCAGCTGTTGGGGTTGGGAATGCCATTTACGTTGAAATCGTCTATAAAGATAATGTCTTTCAACGTTTCGTCATACTTCGGTAGTACGATGGTATAAGTAATCGACTGATTGTTCGCGGTGGTGACAGTCACCTTTTGCTCTTTCTGCCAGTTTTGTATAAAGGTAGCGGGGTCTGGTGAAATGCTCGCTCCGTCCATCAATGTATAATCCACGCCGGTGATGACATTCGCATTTTCGATGGTTCCGATTTCTATCTTGTGGGTGGTCTGGTCTATCTTTCCGTGATAATAGGAGGTAGTACCCGTTTGTACATTATTCACTGCTACGGCAAAAGCTGTAAGCGGATAGTTAGTCTTTTTTTGAGTGACGTACTTCGTTTCATCGTCCAGACAAGCAAAACAGGAAATACCGATGAATGTCAGGCTCAATATAAATAATAATTTTTTTTTCATCATACTCTTTTGGTTTTATGTATTATGAGTTTAATAAGCACTTACCCGAATTGTTGTTGGCAAGCGGGCAAGCACTTTTTGACTAAAGAATCAGTCTCCCCAGTTTAACGGAGCCACATATTCCCATTTAGTAAATACGAGACTGCCACTTGTTGCTCTGACAAGGAAAGTTCCGCCGGAGCTAAGTTGCGAGAATGGCACTTTCCACGTGTCGCCTGTTCCGTCTGCATCGCTCACACCATCGCTGGTTGCTTTGGCGATTATCTTATTGTTCAGTATCCATTCGGTGTAGAGCCAGCTGCCGGTAGGTGTTACGCTCTCTTGGAGTTCAAACGACAGTACATTGGGTTGACTGGAATCTACAGTGTGGCGGCAATCAGATCTATCATCGAACACATCACTACACCAAGGTCTCGTACTTAGGAGGGTTATATTGTCACTGACATGGAAACGAAGTTCCACATCTCCCCACATAAAGAAGAGTTCGAAGTTGGCATTGAAAGGTTCGAAGTAGAAGTTGTAACGTCCGGGCATCAAGCTGCCGGGACCATATTGAGTACCTAACGTAACATCCATGTTGTGTACCTCAGGACGTTTGGGATTGGCCTGCTTGAACTTCACGGTCTTGGTCAGCGGTGTAGCGCCTTCGGCGGCTTTGGTTGCCAGTATGATTGTTCCCGTACGAACGCTGGACCCCGTATGTTCGGATACTTTGATTACCAGTTCTTCAGAACCGGAGAAAGAAGTTTTCTCGAAATCGTACCATGTATCGTCCAGTTCATTCTCTTTATAAACAGTCCATTCTGCATTGGATTCTATGGAGATTTTGAGCTCCTGCTCTTGCTCATAGATGGTAAACCACTTACCGTTCACTGGTGTTTCCGGTGTCAGCAGCACGCCGTCTTGTGTGCATTTCACTTCCATGGCAACTTTTCCGTGGCGGTCGTAAATGGTTACTACACCCGTTCTCATTTCACCTGTGTTGGGGGTAGCTTCTACTGTAATCTGTCCGTTTTGCTCGCCTTCAATCTTCCCGTCGTTACCTCGGATAGAAAGCCAGATGTCACCTTCTGTCACCTTAGCACTCCACTTCTGGTTACTGAGCACATTGAATGTCATAGCATCGCCTTCTTGGTTAATCATCTCTACGTCCTCTACATTCAGATAGGCAGTACCTTTCTGAGTGAGTACAAAGCGTTTGCCTGTCCAATAGTCACTCTTGATGTGAATGGTATCTATACGGTCGTCCAGTGCGGTATTCTCTTTGCAGGCAACAGTTACAGTATAGGTCTTACCAGCTTCACCCGTTGAGGGTGAAAGGGTATACCAGTCATATTTTCCGAAGACTTCCCATGAGTCAGTAGACTTGACTTCGAAAGAGAAAGGCTCCGGGTTGGAGGCTTGGATCACGTAAGAGTCTTCTACTCTATAACGCAAGTCGACCCACTTCTCTGCTTTGTCCTCTTCGCAGCTCTGCAACAGTAAACCAGTTGTAGGCAATGTCAAAAGCGGTAAAGCCCAGTATATTGCTTTATGTATAATTGATTTCATATTTACTTTATGTTTTTAGTATTATTCATAAGACTCAAAGTTGATAGATTTGAATGTCATTGTACAAATCTGGTCTGTTTCACTTTCAAATCCGAAGTAGAACTGTTGTCCACGGAAATTCGGATTGACCGCATAAATGTCCGTCTTATTTTTCATCCGTGCTACCTCTTGTTCGTTGACGTAAAGTATTAGACATATTTTGCCTTCATTTTCCGGATCGTCTTTGGCTTCAATGGAAATAGATTTAACGTCATTGATGTTTATATTAAAGTTTTGTAGTCTAAAGTAAGCTCCGTCCCATGCATCAATGTTTGAAGTCATCTCTGAACTTTCCGGTCTCAACCAGGCTTTGATATAACCGGAGCCATCTCCCCAAGTCCATGTATCTCCGTTAAGTTCGATTGCTCCATTACTGTCCGGTATATCCACTTTGTCAAACTCCCAAGCAACTTTTCCTTTTCTGAATCCAAAATTGGATACAAATCTGGCTGCGCCTTTACTTTGGATAGTAGTATATCCTGTCACCGGATCTACGGTCTCCTCTCCTCTGTTTAGAGACATATTTCTGGGTTGTGTCACTTCAATAGGCACGCCTTCAAATCCCGGAACATTCATTTTAGGATACAGTAAGATGTGTCCGGTACGCGGAACGAATAAATTATTAAACGTAGTAGACAGTTTTAACCGATTACCGTCTGCTTCTGCACTCAGCCATTCTTTGTATTCAGTCGGAATTTCTATTTTCCATTCTACACTAGAGTTGATTTCTATTGTTTTCTCTCCACCTTCTCCGCTCATTGTGTTAACAGCATCTTCTTCATTCTTGGTTTCAATCACAATACCATCTTGGGTAATAGTGAATGTCTCCTCCTGAAAAGCCGTTTTCACGGTGATTTCCGCACTTCTTATTGCTCCTGTATTTTGGGGGACAGTAATTGTAATGTTCTCTTTCTCACCGTTCTCATTTCCCGTACCGGATGTTTTATCGATATTCTCAAGGAACTGAGTCGTAGTAATGATTTCCCACGGTTTATTGGAAATGATATTAAATGAAACCATGCCTCCTTCGGTAGGAACGATATCCGTAGGGCGAATTACTACCAAGTCTTCTTTAGAAGCTTGTTCGATAGTCACTACCTTAGTTCCCTCAATGCCTTCAGCCTTGATGAACAGTTGAGCTGTACGCATTTGTTTTCCCACATTATTTTCGAGAGTTACTACAATCTCCGAAACCAGTGAACTTGCCGCACTCATAGTGGGAGTGGGTTTGCACCACTGTTGATTACTCTCGATTGTCCAAGGGGTGTTTGAACTTATATTAAAAACGATGTTGCTGGGAGAAGTTGCCAAAGCGGTATAAGCCTCCAGTGCATCTATCTGGATGTTGAGGGGTCCTTCCGGCTGTGAGTCGATATCGAACTCCTGACATGCTACGAAACTGAATGTGCACAATGCAAGAATCAGTTGCAATAATGTGTTGTTATATAACTTTTTCATATATCATATTTACTATTAGATTAGACAATAAATTACCATCCTGCATTTTGAGGATTTAAGTTTGTATTTTTGTACAGCTCGCTCTGAGGTATAGGATAGAGATACATGCAGTCTCTCCATGTGCGGCTTTCATAAAGGTTTTTATAAAAACTCAGTGTGCCGTTCTGTTGTTTTTCAATCTTCACTCCGTACAGTTCGCGCTGGGTAGTATCAGCTATTTTCCACCTACGTACATCCCAAAAACGGTGATCTTCGAAGGCAAATTCTACGCGCCATTCATTGTACAGACGTTCCAAGAATTCTTCTTTTCCCATAGAAGTAAGTAGCGGCATGTCGGCATTCTTTCTTACTTCGTTGATAGCCCACAATGCTGAATACACATAAGTCTCATCAGTGTAGTCGACATCATTGAAAGCATTAACCATGGATTCTGCATAGGTGAGCAAGGTTTCCGCATAACGGTAAATTGCCCAATAGTGCTTGTTGGCTGATTCCCTGCCCGGTTCAAAACTGGTACCTTCCTGAATGTACCGGCGTAGAAAATAACCGGTGGGCGAACCTCCTTCTGACACAATACCATCATCGATACCTCCTTTGAACGTTTCTACCGTACTCTCTTTAAATGTCATGCCATTGGCGAGAATTGTGCGATAGAATCGTTTGTCACGGTTTTCATAAGGAGCTTGCGGATTGAAATCGGGGTCATCGCAAACCCAACCGGTATTTTCCAGTGTCACTCTATAACCGTTGGCGGTTTCAAAGGCGTCCACCAGATTTTGTGACGGGAAGTTGCCGTAAGCAATCATGGAAGTGCGTGCCCCGTAAGTGAAACGAAGAGGAAAATTATATCTCTCGAAGTTTGTAGCTTCAGCATTGAGTCTCATCAGTACCACTTCTTTTGATGCGAAGTTGTTGGCACTCTCTTGACCGTCAAGGGAGTAAAGTCCTGTATTCATGATGTCCAATGCAGCTTTGGCGGATTGCTTCCATAATTCGGTATCCATAGAAGGATTATGTAAGCGGCTGGCTGCATATAATAATGCTTTTGATTTCACCGCCATTGCAAAACCTCTGGTTACTCTGCCTATCTCCGCTCCCGGTTCGTTTACATAATCATCCGGTAAGTTGTTAGCAGCCTCGTTACATTCGTTGACAATAAAATTAATCACCTCGGCAAATGGTGTTTTACCAATAGTGTTCGCTTCTTCTTCTGTAAGCACTTCCAATGGCATGGCGATATCACCATAGCGGCGTGCCAGCTCAAAAAAGTAGTGTGCGCGCAGCACTCTGGCCTCGTAAGGGAAGTATTTCAATTGCTTCATCCAATTCTGATATTGTCCGTCGTGTTCATAACGCGAGAAGTCCACTTGTGCAATCTCTGTAAGAAAACTATTGGCGGCACGGATGCCACGATAGAGCGTCCAAGCGTCATCATACGTTTTGATGGGTGACCAATTGCCGTTGTTCGCGTTTTGGATGTTGGCGGCGTAAGCTCCGAACTCACCGTCGTCTGAGGCACAGTCACGCATGGAATAACTCTCTTCGGAAAAGATTCCTTCAGTTGCGAAATACGCATATCCTTGCGGCATATATGAGTATACGTGGGACAGCATATCTTTGCTTGTACCGAAATACTTATACATGTCTTCTTTTGTCTTCAAACCGTTTGTTTCATCAAAATCGAGATAATTGCACGAAGCAAGGCTCAACGAAGACAAAACGGTTAAGATGATGTATTTGGTTCTCATAATGTTCATTTACTTTACATTAAAAATTAAGTTTCACACCCGCCCAATAGCTCCTTGCAGACGGATAAGCGATACCAAGTTGTTCGGGATCGGCAAAATGGATGTTATCTAGCGAGAACAAGTTAGTGCCTTGCACGAATACTTGTAAATCGGCAAAACGGGTCTGAGATTTCGGAAATGTATAAGCTACCAGCAGGTTCCGTAATTTCAGGAACGAACCGTCACGATACCACAATGAACTGGCACGGTAGTTGTTCTGGTTTTCCTGTGTAGTCAGTCTCGGCATAGTAGCTTTGGCTTTGTTCTCCGGTGTCCAGTAAACTTCCTCGTTCAGGAACGTGTTCGAGATGTTTCCGTTGTCCACAAGCGGTCGGTAAAGCGGGCTGTCAAGTAGAGAGACTGTTACACCGGTCATTCCTTGGAAGTCGGCAGAGAGTTCGAATCTTTTATAGGAGAAATTCAGATTGAATCCGAAGTAGAAACGTGGTAGTGAGGAACCGAACATTTTTACCACATCTTTTTCATCAATGCGGTTATCACCGTTTTGGTCTTTATACTTCACGTCACCGGGAGCGATGCCTGAGAATGTTTGCTGCGGGCTGTTGTTGATTTCCTGCTGACTGTTGAAGAATCCTATTGCTTCCAGACCGTACATCTGTCCCACACGGTTGCCTTTGGTGTACAAGTAGTCATACTCTTGATAGGCTTGGTTTACATTGACTACTTCCGAGTTCAAGTACGACATGGTTGCTCCGATACTGTAATGGAAATCACCGGCTTTGTCATTCCAGTTCAAAGAGGCATCAAATCCTCTGTATTTATAGATTCCTTCGTTTACTTGCCCCACCGTGACACCGATGATGCCGGACGTGGAATTGGCGCCGGACACAAGTATATCCGAACGTTTCTCGTAGAAACCTTCCACAGTAGCATTTAACCGGTTGTTGAGAGCGGAAAGATCAAATCCGAAAGTCGCTTTTTGGGATTTCTCCGCTACCAATCCGACTACTGGCAAGTTACCTTCGCTACCTCCTGAAACGCTTCCGGCGTTTTCGCCGAAGTTGTAACCTGCAGCATAACCGTATGACTGGCGCCATAATTCGTGGCTCAAGTTTCCATCCCAACCGGAAAGACCATAGGAGGCACGAATCTTGAAGATATTAATCGGAGTTATTTTCTCCATGAATGCTTCGTTGGATACGATCCAGGCGGCAGATATGGCAGGATAGTTCGCGAATTTGTCTCCATCCGGCAAATATGCCGAACCGGAACGGTTGAATACGGCATTAAGGGTATAACGGTCGTCGTAAGTATAGGTGGCATTCATTAAAACTGACAGATTTTTTTGTGAATTGTTTCTGCCGTTTCTATTTACTGACTGCATGTCGTAAATCAATGCTCCTCCTACCCGGTGTTTGTCAAAGGTACGGCTATAGTCCGCTTTTGCCTGGAAGTTGCTTCTGAACAACAGGTTTTCAAAAGGCTGGCTGTGTCCCAAGGTTTCGGAGTCTGTGCCCCAAATAGTAGGAGTGGTTATCAATGTGCCATCGTCGGAAATACTGGCTCCGCTGTTCATATAACGGTAACTTTTGCTGCTGGTTTCATACATTCCTCCGATGTTATCGAAAGAAATAGCCGCCTCGACTGCCAATCCCTTGGTCAGCATGTCCAGTTTTTGGCGGACGCTCAAGTCGGCGAGCAGGCTTCCGTATACATTACGGATATGTCCGTAATGTTTCAGTAAGGCAATCGGGTTCTTGTCTCCATAGACTGAACTTCCTCCAAAGATGCCGTTTTCATGACGGATGGGGAATGCGGCCGAAGGAATGCCGTAAATGTCATTGAAGATAGCGTTACGCCCGTAACGGGTTCCCCGAAGTTCTTTCAGTTTTCCAGCGATTCCGAGTTTCAGATAAGTACTTTTAGTCACGTTCACGTCCAGATTGGTACGCACAGTTAAGCGTGTATCTGTGGGCGTGGTGTCGTAACGTGTGTCTTCCGTATTTTTCTTCAGCATCGAACGGTCACGATAGTAATCTACTACGGTATAGAAACGGAACTTTTCGCCACCTCCGCTGAAAGCCATTTTTAGGTTATGTGTAAATCCGGTTTTGTTCAACGTTTCTTCCCACCAGTCTACGTTCGGATAGTCGTATGGGTAAATACCTGTACGGAAAGCCTCCAATTCCCGGATATTGTAGCGTGCGGACAGACCGTCTCCACTCAGTGCGGTATTGAGAGTGTTCGCATACGTATAGGCGTCTGCAAAGTCAGGAGAGCGGAACTGGGTGTTAACGCCGAAGTTATAGTCTACCTTTACTTTTAGTCCATTGCTTGTGCCGCGTTTGGTCGTAATCAATATTACACCGTTAGCACCGCGCATACCATAGAGGGCAGCAGCAGCGGCGTCTTTCAGTACGTAGCACGATTCGATCTCCATAGAACTAATATCGGTGATGTCGCGAGGAAAACCGTCGATCAACACTAACGGAGCATGACCGTGTATGGAGAGAGAAGAAACGTTGTCGGCTGACGAGCCTGCGCCTTGATATACGTTCAGACCGGCTACTTTCCCATATAGTGCTTTGCTGATGTCTATATGCGGAGATTTTTCGAATGCAGAAGCATTGACTCCGTTGACAGAATAACTACTGGTCTGGGAAGATACGTTTATATGGTATCCTACGCTCAAGGTGTCAGCCAGCTGCATATCCGATACCGTTGCTGGTGTCTGCGCGTTCAGAACTACCGCACCTCCCAGGAGTAGAGTGGTTAATATATAGTTTATTTTATTCATTGTTCAATAGAATATTAGTTTGCGTATCAATTTACCAACCCGGATTTTGGGTCATTCCATATCTCTTGTTGATTTCGTCTTGAGGTATCGGAGCCAGATACCATTTGGTATCCCAACTGTCTACCCAATAGCGGTCGCTTAATTCTACTTTCTCAAAAGTGAACGCTGTGGGATTGTGTTGGTCGTTACCTCTGCTCCGCAGTCCGTACAGTTGCTTTCTGAAATCGTTTTCACGACCTCTGCGCACAAGGTCGAACCAACGTACCTCTTCGAATCCCAATTCCAGTGCTCTTTCTCTCAGTACGGCTTCCAGAAACTCATCGTAATTCATGTTCTTGGGAAGTTCGGAGAGACCTACTCTCTTCCGTACATCGTTCACCAACTTGTAGGCTTCATCGTTCGGACGTTTATTCACTTCGTTGAGTACTTCCGCATATCCCAGCATGATTTCCGGCAGACGGGTATGAGGCCACTGTATCGGCCCTTCACGGTCACTGTTCTCTTGTAAGATGAACTTCATGGTCATGAATCCGCTACCGGCTTTGTAGTTGGGATGATTGAGATGGACAGGGGCGACTGTTCCATTGCAATAGGTGTCTCCCGGACAAGCCACATTTTCATACAGGCGCGGGTCACGGGTAGGTTCCATATCACCCACGGTAAAGAAAGGCTGACGGGAAGGAGACTGCCAGTTGAAGTCTTTCGGAAAATCGGTTCCGTCCGCCCAAGAGAACATATCGACATAGTTTAATGTAGGAAGATACCCCCAAGGACGGCTGTCGATATACTCCCAAATAGTGTTGACATCATATCCATGACGGGTAGAGATCAGTATTTCCGTACCGCCACGATTATAGTATGCCCGGCGGTAGGCAAGACGTCTTGCCCGATGAGTATCTTCCTCCGGCTGGATCAGCGAGTATCCGCCTTGTCTTTGCACTTCCGCAAAGAAAGCCTCGCCTGCTGCCTTTGCAGCTTCCCAACGCTGGGCGCTATAGTTGCCGTAGCAGGTATATTCGTCCGCTTGGGGATGCCATTTCTTGTCAGAGTTGAAAGTGGGGCTGGCAGCCCATTGCAGTACTTTGAATTTCAGTGCCATAGCTCCCGCCTTGGTCATACGTCCGTCATCCGCGTCATCCTGTTTCCACTTTAAGTTGGAGTTGATGACCTCGTCGAGCAAAGCTACAATCTTCTCCACGGTTTGGGCGAATGTGATGCGGGGGAAGTTCATCTCCTCGTTGACGTCTACATAGTGGTCTATCCACGTCACGCCGCCTACATAGCGAAGCATCTCGAAGTAACAAAGGGCTATAACGGTTTTCGCTTCAGCGATACGTTGGCTCTTTTCACTTTCCGACATATCGGGCACATCTTTTACATTCTCGATATAGCACCAGGCGTAGCGGATGGCAGTCCAGTCGGCTTTACTTCCATAACGGTAGGCTGCACTTCGGGGAACGTTGGTGGGACTGAGTGCGCCGTTATAATAAAGTTTTAGAGGACCGTCGTTGATGTTGTCTCGAAAACTGTAACATAAGTCAGTGAGAGATTCGAGGATGTTCACACCTAACTTCCAGTCGGAAGTGGTGGGCAGCCCGTAAGGTAATCCGGTATATGCTTTTGTCAGCACCTTTTCGGCATTTATTCTCGAAGAAAACATCTCTTTGGTGGTTGCTCCGGAACTTTCAGGCTGATTGCCCAGAAATTTATCTCCGAAACTGATTTCAGAGCAGGAAGAAGCCATTAGCAGGCATCCTAGTGCCATGAATCCTTTTAATATACTATTCATAAAGTTGTTCTTTTAGAAGTTAAGATTTAAACCAAAGCTGTACACCTTAATCAGCGGATACTCTCCATAGTTGTCAGGGTTACTTTCCGGGTCAAGGTATTTAAGCGGTGAGAAAGTCAGCAGGTTATAACCGCTGAAATTGAATCCGAGTGAAGTAAGTCCCAGTTTCTTCAAGAATTTTTTTCCGGTGAGCGTGTAGCTGAGGCTCAGACTTTTCAGGCGGAGATAAGAAGCATCTGCCAGCCAAAGAGTAGAGGGCTCGGAATTCCAGCTTTCCGAAGTTTCCGATGCACGCGGATAGACAGCACCCAATTGGTTCTCCTCTGTCCAACAACCATCATAAAAGTAGGTTAGCAGACCGCGCTTTCCTGCATTGGTATACGGGATACGGTATTCGATTTCGTACATTCTGTTGACGTTCTTGGAGCCTACCCACTGCATGGAGAGGTCAAAGCCTTTCCAGTTGAAACCCATGTTCATGCCGAATACATATTCCGGGCGGGTGGCAAAGCCGGTCACACATTTGTCATTACCGTCTACGACATGATCACCGTTGAGGTCAGCGTACATAGCATCGCCCGGATATACCTTCACGGAGGGTTGCGGAAGTTCCGGATTTAAAACTAACTCGCCACCGGCACCGGTAGTAAAGTCGCTGTACTGATAAAGACGGACAAAGTTGTACAATCTGCTGTAACGTCCCGTAGAACCGCCGGTATGGTTCATATAAGAGAACTGCTTGGGTACTTCGTCCATATAAAGGATCTTGTTGCGGGCAAAGGAGACGTTGGCATCTACGTAATAACCGAAATTCTTACCTATCCTGTCGCGCCAGCCCAAAGAGATTTCGTAACCGTGATTGTTTACCTTACCTATATTGAGGTTAGGCAGAGAGGTTGCGATAATGTTCGGAGTAGATTCTGGAGAAATAAGAATCCCCGTGCGGTGTTCGATAAAATAGTCGAAAGTTGCAGACAGGCGGCTGTTGAAGAACTTAAGATCGATACCGTAGTTCTGTTTCTCCGCAGTTTCCCAAGTCACTTCCGGATTACCCATACTTGAGATGGCGGCTGCCGATTGGGATATGGGATTATTAATACCGAAACTGTAACTTCCTGAGCCACCCCATACGGCAGGCATGTACATAAAGCGGGAATTTACGCCTTTGTCGTTACCTACACGTCCCCAGGAAGCTCTGAGCTTTAAGTAATCCACTACTTTCTGGTTTTCCATAAATTTCTCGGCAGTGGCTATCCAGCCAGCTGAGAA
>ULVC01071220.1_pt1 | contig 15622 bp, 10 predicted proteins | sample 1958821 | NCBI WGS metagenome assembly ULVC01 (sample SAMEA4835769, study PRJEB28245) | human gut metagenome | biome: gut microbiome; material: fecal sample | place: Denmark | collected 2008 | reverse complement strand
GATAAGATTAATCTCCATTTCACTGGCGATTTCCATGCCATTACAGCGGCCAACAACATGATTGCTGCCCTTTTGGACAATTACCGTTACCAGCACGAGGCAGAGGGATTCAAGCTGAAGAAGATTCTCTGGCGCCGCGTGATGGACGTAAACGACCGTGGTCTCCGCCGCATCATTACCGGTATCGGCGATAAGAACGGCATCGAGACAGAGACAGGCTTCGATATTACACCAGCTTCTGAGATTATGGCTATCATGTGTTTCGCAACAAGCATCGATGATCTTCGTCGCCGTATCGATAATATTCTCCTGGGCATCACCGAGGATGACAAGCCATTTACCGTAAAGGATATGGGTGTAGGTGGCAGTATCGTAGCTCTTCTTCTCGATGCTTTGAAGCCAAATCTGGTTCAGACAACAGAGGGTACACCGGCATTTGTTCATTGCGGTCCTTTTGCCAACATTGCTCATGGCTGCAATTCCGTCATGGCTACTGCTGCTGCTCTTGAGTATGGCGACTATGCTATTACAGAGGCAGGATTCGGTGCAGATCTCGGTGCAGAGAAGTTCTATGACATCAAATGCCGCAAGACAGGTTTGCAACCAGACCTCACTGTTCTCGTTGTTACCCTCCAGGCGTTGAAGATGCATGGTGGTGTAGCTCAGGAAGATATCAAGAAGCCAAATATCGCAGGTATGGAAGCCGGTTACTGGAACCTCGACAAGCACGTAAAGAACCTGCAGAGCTTTGGTCAGACTGTAGTGATTGCATTCAACAAGTTTGCAACCGATACAGATGAAGAAATTGAAGTATTGCGCAAGCATTGCGAGGAGATGGGTTGCGGTTTCGCCGTAAACAGCGCCTTTGCCGAAGGCGGAAACGGTGCCATTGAACTTGCCAACCTCGTAGTGAAGACCATTGACGAGCGTCCATCAGCCCCTCTCTATTTTGCTTACGATGATAACGATAGCGTTGAGGAGAAGATAGAAAAGGTTGCATTCAATCTTTACGGAGCAGGCAGCGTGACATTGAGCGATTCTGCCAAGGCGATGATTGAAGAGATCAAGAAACTGGGTGCTGAAAAGTTCCCTATCTGTATTGCCAAGACTCAGTACAGTTTCTCTACCGATGCCAAGGCATACGGTCCTACAGAAGGTTTCGAACTCCACGTTCGCGACATCACCGTAAATATGGGTGCCGAGATGATTGTAGTCATCGCTGGTCCTATCATGCGTATGCCGGGCTTACCAAAGAGCCCACAGGCTGAGCGCATTGATGTAGTAAACGGTGAGATTACTGGTCTTTCTTAAACACTACAGATTTCACAGATTCTTATAAAAAAGCCCAGGGCGTGATGTCCTGGGCTTTTTCATTTATCTCATACTGAATTCGCAACCACAATATAACTGATTATAGAATTCATTGATTCTCAAGAGTTCACCTCGGCGATTCTGCAAACCGCCCTTCCGCCAATTCATATCCCACCATTCTACATCAGGATAAGCCTCAACGGCAAGATGACCGGCAGTATCTATCTGCCTGATATTCTTCCAGCGCGAAGATGCCAACGTGGTAGTAAGAAGGTGAAATCCATGCTCCTGCGCATACTTGGCTGCATGAGAGAGGCGGAACTGAAAGCAGACAGAACAACGGCTGCCACGCTCGGGCTCATCCTCTAAACCCTTAATAACAGAAAGCCACTCATGATGATCATACTCATCCTCTACATAAGGTACATTCTGGGCTTCCAGAAATCGTTTCAGTTCATGTTTACGAACATCATACTCCTGCTGAGGATAGATATTACTGTTACTGAAATATACAGTAGGCTTCATACCATTACGAAGCATACATTCTACGATAGCCGCCGAACAAGGTGCACAACAGGCATGCAACAAGACAGCCTGACCTTCAGCCTTGCTTCCATCCGGGAGAGTAAGTTTTACGTATTTATATTGTTCTTCTACAGGAATCTTCATTATTATCAATATTAAATATAAAATATAAAATGTGAACAGCTACTTCTGATGTGAAGTATTTTCGCCTTGTTTCAAAAAACAAATGGAGTACAATCTCACGACACCCCCCATTTGCCCAAATATATGCGAAAACTAGTGCAAAGGTACAACATTTATTCGAACCACCAAATTTTTAACACGTTTTTTTCATCACAATGGTTCAAGCGGCTAATATTTAACTATATGTTAACACTTAAACACCAGTTACGTTATCTTTAAGAACTATAAATCACGTTTCAGCGTGATAACTGTCAGTTCAGGCCATGCGCCTAGGCGGAAAGGGAAAGAACCACCAATACCCGATGATACATAGAGCATCTGCTCACCAATCCGGTAAGCTCCGCCCCACTCTTTGAAAGCCATGCGGGCAGGCGTCCATTTACCTATTTTCAATTGTCCGGCATGCGTATGTCCCGCCAGAGTAAGTTGTATCTTCTTACCAACTACTTCTCTGCGCCAATGATGAGGATCATGACTCAAGAGGATTTTAAACATATCTGGATTCAACCCCTTCATCGCTTTCTTCAGATTACTGCGATTGGTGAAAGGAGGCTGACCGGGATTCTCTACGCCTATTACAGCGATAGATGCCATACCATGACTCACCACATGATGTTCGTTCATCAGCTGATGCCACCCCAAACTTTCCTGATAACCATAAAGCATACGGCGGTTTCTCTTCAAAGCGCCAATAGAATGATTGTTGCCATATTCACAATAATCATGATTTCCCCAGATAGAATAGATGCCATCTGACGCATGAAGCTGCCCCAGCGTATCCAGATAAGGCTCCACTTCACTGGCTTGGTTATTGACCAGATCGCCCGTAAAGAGAATCATATCGGGTTCTTCATTGTTGGTCGCATCCACCACCTTCTGCACGAAATCATTGCCGGGAGGAAACGAACCGAGATGAAAGTCGGTAATCTGTACCAGACGGTAACCATCAAAATAAGGTGGCAAATCGGGCGAGGTAAAGGTAATATGTTTCAGTTCTAACCGCTTCCAACCCTCTATAAAGCCGAAGGCAAACCACCCCATTACACCCAAAGCTGGAATCAGAGCAAAAAACCAAGGAAGAAATGCATCGAACAGGATGAAGACAACCTTAGGGAATGCCGAGAAAAGTATGGTAGTAAAGAGTACACGGACTGACAACTTATGGAAGAACCCCATCTGCAACCCCACTTCGGCAAGAACAAGTAACAACGAGGGAACCCACCATAAGATGGCTAGCAGCAAAGGCCACTCACTCACCCCGATGTGCCAAAGCCAGAAGTCGGGCAGGAATGCCAGAACCGACATGACTACTATATAGAATATGGATCTTAATATCTTTTTTAATACCTTCTTCATTGTTTTTCTTTATAACTGGGTACAAAGGTACGATAATTCATAGACAATACAAAATAAATTTAAATATATTTTCAATGTTTTGTTATTTGAGAAGATTGCATTATCTTTGCATAAGATTTGCTGCACTCGGCAATCTGAAAGTAAACTTTCATTGCACTCTATTGCAAAATCTTTGCAAAAGAAAAATTAAATAAAATGGCACGACGACTAAGAAAAAAACGCATAGCAATCATATTGCTTACCTTTACAGCAATCGTAGGATGGACTACACACAGCTGTGTATCTCGCTGTACATCAGCATCAGATAAGAACAAGGCGGCAGATTCGCTCCCTAAGGTTCACATCAACGATTCCATCTCAAATGCCCTAACAGAGGGGAAGGAATATCATGAGATGGACTCGGTAATAGAAAGGTATCTCAAGAGATGGGAAATCAATGGAGCCCAACTCGTCATCACCCGCAACGACTCGCTACTCTATGCCCGCGGATTCGGAATGGCGGATAAGGAGCGAGGCATCAGAATGGAGCCTAACATGCTGATGCGCTTCGCCTCTGTATCGAAACTGATTACAGCCGTAGGTATCATGAAGTTGCAGGAGATGAAGAAACTCAAGCTGAACGAGAAGGTGTTTGGCGAAAAGGGAATCCTGCGCGATACCGTTTACAACAACAGTATCAAGGACAAGCGATATTACGACATCACCGTAGAACAGTTGCTGCGCCATCAGGCTGGTTTCAACAATTATGCCGGTGACCCGGTATCTTCCACCCGCTACATCATGATGCAGAACCATCTCAAAACGCCACCTGATCACCCTACCCTGCTCAAGATTCTCTTGAAGCGCCACTTGGGCTATACTCCTGGCGAAGGCAAATGCTACAGCAATCTAGGCTACATGATTCTCTCCATGATTATAGAAAAGAAGAGCGGAATGAAATATGAAAACTTCATGCAGAAGTATGTGCTCCACCCAGCCGGCTGCTACGACATGCATATTGCGGGAACTTACTTAAAGAACCGCCGCCCCAACGAGACGAAGTACTACATGCACCAGGGCAGCATCCCTGTGTATGAATACAACAACAGTGGACGACTGGTAGAGAAATGCTATGGAGATACCGACCTTCCACGTCTCTCGGGTGCAGGTGCCTGGTGTGGTTCGACTGCAGAGTTGAGCCGCTTTATTGCCAGCATCGATGGTTTGCCACATGTCAAGGATATCCTCAGTAAGAAGAGTATCGAGTTTATGACGCGCGAGCAGGCTGACCACCAATACTCTATCGGCTGGAACTATACACCAAAGAGCAACAAGCCATGGATCCGTACCGGTTCGCTGGCTGGCACATCAGCCATTGTCTTGAAATATCCGGATAACCAATGCTGGATTCTCATCACGAACACATCCACCTGGAAGGGACATGGTTTCTCTAACGATACAATGGCTTTCTTCGAGAAACTGAGAAAAAAATATATGGCAAACATGCCAAAGAAAGACTTGTTCTTATAAAACCAGAAAGAGGGTGAATCATTTACTTATGATTCACCCTCTTTTTATATTAATGATATGTTGTCTGAAAAGATAATATATGTTGTTAGAAAATATAACATAAGTTTTTGAGATAGTTAGTATCTCCGGTCGCACAACAGCTGTTGTGCGCTTGCATAACAGCTGATATGCGCATGCACAACACCTGTTGTGCATGCGTTAGCCAACTGTTATGCGCTAACTATTATCTAAACTTTCTTCATACCCTTTTATTGTTTATACAAAATCTTTGTTAATCTCGATTCGTATATACCTTAGAATGTATACTTCAAACCAACCTGGCCACGCCAGCGGCTGTAGTATGAGCTAGGATACTTGAGAGGCATATCTGATGGGTTAGCGAACTGGAATACACCATCACCCTTGTACGTGATTGGAGAAATAAACTCGCTGTTATAACCACTACTGAAGGTACGGCCCCAATCCTTGTTCAGGAGGTTAGCCACGTTCATGATATCCAGAGTAAATTCCAAAGCATGTACATACTTGCCTGTACGGATACCGAACTTCTGACCGAAGTGGAAGTCGAAATGACTCTCAAATGGCAAGTTATCACCATAACGCTCAAAATACTCACCACGATGATCCTTCACATAACGAGTAGTAGCAAGCCACTGCTTCAAATTAGCACGCTGCTGCTCTGCAGTATAAGCATCAGTACCCATGAACTGCATTTGGTCTACCTGCGCATCTGTAGGGATGAAAATCAAGTCATTACTTGTACCGTTATCTCCGTTGATATCTCCACTATAAACGAGAGAGTAAGGAGAACCGCTCTGACCCTGGTAGATAAGACCTACTGTGGTAGTAAACAACTTGTTTGCTCCCCAGTTGAAGTGATAGAAAGCAGAAGCCTTCACTGTATGAGGCACATTATAACCACTATTAGCCAACTCCGGGTTGTTTGAGAAGCGATAAGTATGAGTATTACGCCAGTTGCTCTGAGCAACAGATGAGGTCATACTGCTTACAGACTCTGAGTGAGTGAATGTATAAGATGCATTCAGATCAAGACCGAACGCAAAGTGCTTAGCTGCAGACAAAGACAGGCTGTAGCTATAGCCCTTGCTGGTATTATACATTGCATAGATGTTGGTAAACGACTTAGCATCTGCCACCTTTGTATAAAGAGGACGGTTATCCCAGTTCATGTAAGAGGTCTGAGACAAGGTCTTACCAGACTCCTCATAAGCCAAGTTCTTGTAATAAACATCATTCAGACTCTTGCTGAAGATACCCTCAGCAGTCCAGTCGATACCCAGGAGATTGAAATCGAAACCAAGGTTAACACGCATAGTCTGAGTGAACTTGAAATCCTTGTCAAACACATTGATCAGCTGGCTACCGGTAGCCTTCAGATTATCTGCATTCTGAGTCTGCTTGTTAGGATCCATGATGAGCTGCACAGCAGAATTATTTTTTGCAGAGTAAGAAGATGTCTGCACACCAGTATTCGTAAAGTTGTTGCTCAACCAGACGAAAGGAATACGACCAGTGAATACACCGATACCTCCACGAAGTATATATTTGCGGTTCTTCTCAATATCCCAACGGAAACCTACACGAGGGCTCCACATTGGTGTACTGGCAAGTTTCTGATTGGTCTTGAAACCATATCCCTTACCTGCTGCCCACTCATTGAACTTAGCATTCTCAGCAGGAGTATCAAAGAACAGAGGCATATCCATACGGAGACCATAGGTGAGCTGGAAGCTGTCTGTCACATCCCACTTGTCCTGTACATAAAAGCCCAGCTGAGCTGCGCTAAACTCTGGTGCCCAACGAGGATTACCAGTCACCTCAACATTAGCCTGTGTGAAGTAGAAGTTCTTGATATACTTACCATCACCTCCAAAACCATCGGCTCCACAACCTTTATAATAATTCAGAAAATCATCAGGAGTATCAAAATAATAGCATCCATAGAGATTCTGAAGGAAGAGGTTAGAGAACTTGTAAAGCTCATTATGTGTACCGAAAGTCAGTGTATGATTCCCCTTGAACCATGTAAAGTTATCTTCGAGGGTATAAATGTCCTGATTCAAGGCATTAGCCATTGAGGAATATTCATTACCGATATTCATGGTACCATTTCCTACCTTATAGATAGTGATAGATGGCGCTGGCTGACCAGAAGTACGCTCATCACGAACACGAACGTAAGATACACGTGCCTCATTGCTCAGGTTTGGAGAGATGCGGCTCTGCAACTCTGCTGAGAAAGAATGAGTCTTAGATTTGAAATCATACAAGTGGTCGGTAGTATTCAATGTAGCAATACCACCCAGACCAAGCGTCTGCTTAGCATCAACATAACTCCAACGTACAGAGAACTTGTTGAACTCGTTGATATTCCAATCCAACTTCAAACCAGCTTTCTGGCTCTTCACGTTCTTATCCTTATCAGCCCATGAAGTTGCATAATCATACCCCTGACGGTTAGCCAAGTCATAAATCTTAGACATCAAGTCCTTAGCCAAATCCGGATTAAACTTAACATCTGGAGAATCGATGGTATACTGAGTTGGGTACGACTTTTCTGAATTCTCATAGTTTGCGAAGAAGAAGAGTTTGTTCTTGATGATTGGACCACCGAGCGTAAATCCGAACAAAGTTTCCTTCTCATCATCATAAGGCTGAGCATAGGTACCATCCATATTCTTATAATGACGACCTACCAAATCCTGGTTGTTTCCATAGAAATAGCCACTTCCATGGAATTCATTGGTACCGCTCTTGGTTACCGCGTTGATGGCACCACCGGTAAAACCACCCTGGCGAACATCGAAAGGAGCGATATTTACCTGAATCTGGTCAATAGTCTCCATAGAAACAGGCTGAGATCCTGCCTGACCGCCATTACTGCCATTAGCAGTAAGACCGAACACGTCGTTATTCATCACACCATCAATCTGGAATGAATTATAACGGTTGTTCATACCGGCAAATGACATAGAACCAGACTGCCCGTTTGTAGTAAGCTGTGGATTCAGGCGAGCCACATCCGCAATACTGTGCGAGATAGAAGGCATATCAGCTATCTGCTGAGCATTGATACTCATGGCCGCACCGGTCTTCGTACCATTCAGACCAGCCTTACCCGAAACAACAACCTCCTGAAGCTGCTTGGCATCTTCCTGAAGAGAGCAAGAGAGATTTTGGCTTTCACCCAAGTTCAGACTGACATTGTTGAAAACCTTGTCCTTATATCCGATATAAGAGATACTTACCTTGTAAGGACCACCTGGACGCATACCCTGAATAGTATAGCGACCATCTACATTTGTTACAGCACGATACACAGTACCAGATGGCTGGTGTGTAGCAGTAACTGTAGCACCAATAACGGTTTCGCCATTGGAAGAAATCTTACCACTAATGCCTGAAGTGGTAATCTGAGCCATTGCAGCGTTCACCGTCAGGATGAACAAAGCCAGAAGTAAATGCAATCTTTTCAGCATACCTTTTTTTAAAAATTAATTAATAATACGGGAGAATAGCCCCCAAATATCTATTACGGGTGCAAAATTAAACAAAAAATTCGATATAAGTGTTACAACAGCATGAAAAAATGTATTTTATAACATAAAAAAAATCTGCGTTAAGCAAATAACGCAGATTTCCTTTAATTTGTTATTTTATAACGGGGGTTTGCTTATAGTTTTTTCTGGAGGCTAAAAGCGGGGGACTGAGCTTTTATGACAGGCGATGGAATCGTCTGGAACGGAGGCTAGGCTCCCTTACACCTAGCTCTTAACTTACTTCCTTGCTCTTAACTTACACCTTATTCAAACCTTACTACTTGCTGCTAGAGCGAGGGCTAGGCGCCTTACTCCTTTCGCTGCCAGATGCTCATTACCTTGCGGCGGATGGCTACGATGTTCAGGATAGAAACTATCAGGAACAGGAGCAGACCCAGGGCGATGGCTGGGAGCATGGTGCCCTCGTCGATATCAGGGAAAAGGGTTTCGATGAAGCCCATGTAGTAATCGCGGAGGAAGAAGAGGATGATCCACGTAATGCTGAGTACCACGATATTCAGCGCGATGGTGAGCACCTGATATGGCTTAGCTACATTGTTCGGACTGTAACCTATCAGAAGAAGATTCTCCAACTTAGAAGAATTCTTCTGTACCAGCAGATAGATGCTGAGCATCAGAATGTAGAAACTCAAGACAGAGATAACCAAACCGATAATCATCACCATCGATACCATCATGCGGAGGAAATAGGTAGTCTTCTCTGCATCCAGTTTGTCTGTCTCTACCTCATAACCATTATCATCCAGGTATTTAGTGATGTTCTCGTCTCCCGGGTTTCCTACCTCTACGATGAGGCGGTTAGGATCGCTCTTCTGGTTTGGCGCAAATTCCTGGTTACTCCAGTCCATGAATGCCTGTGGAACAAGGATGGTGTTGAGTCGCGAAGAGAAACCGATTACCTTTCCCTTGAACTGCTCTTTCTTGCCACCAGCCTGAATCTGGATATTGAAATCAATCATGCCCATCAGTCCATCGCTGATTTTAGGGAGCGAATGACTCTGGGCGAAACCGAAGTTATACATATTAATATAGGTACGCGGGAGGATGATTGGCACCTCCTGAGTTCCCGGCGTATATTTCCAGTTCTTGAGCGGCACATCAACAAAACCGTCAGGCACACTCTCGAAGAAGAGTTCGCTATTTAGAACGTTCACGCCGTTTACACCCATCTGGGCATCTACCTTATATTCAGTAGAGGTGAATTTTCCTATTTTCTTCACAAACTTCTGGTCTCCGATTTCATCGATTTCAGAACCCGAGAAGATATTGGAACGGCCGCTGATGGTATTTCCCATACCTATCTTCTTGCTCATGATGAGGTAGTCGGCTTTCATGAAACTGTCTTCCTGAGTGAAGACAGGCAGCACGTCCTGATAAAACTGGAAGCCGAAAAGAACGATGAGCATACCGAAGAGATTGGCGAAGGCAAAGCCCGCAAACTGAGGTATGCTGATATGCTGACGCAATAATTTCCAAACGAGATTCATTTTAAATTTTAAATTTATAATTTATAATTTTCAGTTTATAGCAAACTTGCTATTAACTATAAACTATAAACTGTCAACTATTAACTTTACTAAAGTTTAAACACGTGCTCGTAGGGCAAGCCCATGTGCTTACCGATACTGGTTACAATGACGCCAGCCCCCTGCTCCTTCGCTTCGGTCATCATGATATCTGCCATGATGCGCGAATTGTTGTCGTCGAGGTGACTAATAGGCTCATCAGCCAGAATGAAGTCGAAAGGCTGACAGAGCGCACGCATCATTGCCACACGCTGCTGCTGTCCGAACGACATTCTGCCGATTTTGGCATCTACCTTATCAGCAATACCGAGCATCTCAAACCATTTAAGAATCTGCTCACGCGTCTTGAATCCGATTATTTTGTTCTTAATTTCTACATTCTCCAGGGCAGTAAGCTCAGGGAAGAGACGGAGTTCCTGAAAGAGATGGCTGATGTGCTTTTTGCGCATCTCTACCCAGTCTTTCACCTTGTAGTTGGCGGTAACATCATTGTCGAACATCACGCTTCCGCTGTAGTCGTGACGATAGCCGAGCACATAGCTGCAGAAAGTACTCTTTCCGCTGCCACTCTCTGCCTCGATAAGATAAAGATGACCTTTCTCGAAGGTAACATCCTGCTTCCATATCTCCGAATCCAGGTCGTTGCGCTGGGCAAAAACCTGTGGGAGAACGGAATGAAGCTGAATCTTTTCCACTTTTTTTATGTTTAATGTTTAATCTTTTACCTTTAAAGTATAGACCACCGAAGTAAGATTTCCGAAGACAGGGGTGAGCAGACCGGTTACGGTAGAGATGGCATCATCCTTGCCCGAGCCGTCACTATCAGAACTCTTGGCGAGATTGATGACCATTGCCAGTTTCTGACCGACGATGAGTTTCTGAATCTTTGCATCTATCGGATGATTACTTGGTTTCACGGCATATTGCGCCATCAGCTGGTCGCTTCCGCTAAAGAACTGCTTGTCATCCGTCACACCGAAATAGAACGAGGTCTTGCCGTCGGTATAGAAGTAAGCATTCTTGCCCCAATTGGCTATCTTCGCACCAGCCGGACATGAAGTTTTCCAATAATCAACATCGCCCAACCACTTGGCATGCGACAGTTTAGCAGCCATCGTCATCTGCATATTGTTATCCGTAAGCGAAGGCAACACGATAGCCATATCCCCATCCACACTACGGATGATATTATCCATATCGATAGCCTGGTTGATACCCATCAGGAGGGTCTGAAGGCTGCGGTTGCTCTGCATCATCGGCAGGAGCTGCTCGCCCTTTACGTTCATGAAGATACCCGCCAGGGCATCAGCAGGCATCGACTTGACGTAGCTGCCTTTAATCGGACGATAGGTTTGAGCCGCCTTCTTCAGGGCCTCATATATTTCTTTATTAAAGGAGAAGGTTTCTCCCTTCACCTGCAGGATACCGTCTTTCACATCCATCTCAGCAGCAATCACTACCTGCGAAGGGGCGGTATCCTTAGGCGTGCCAAGGGTAAATGGAGCTACGAACTTCTCCGGCAGCGCCTGAGCCTGAGCCACCATAGCCATAGGCGAAGTGATGGTTTCCAGTCGCTCGAACATAGGCGATGCGGTAATACCTTCGTCCTCATCAGCCTTCAGATATTTCACCATCTGCTGCTGGAGCTGGGCCTGCGCATCGGCTACAACCGGTCCCATAACGAGGAGTGCCTGATCAGAAAAGCCGACCAGCCACGAATTTTTCAATACAGAGAAATGAAAGCCTTTGCGCTCCTTCACCTCTGTAGCGATATGCTGTTTGGCAAGCGAAGCAAGCCAGTCTTCAACATCGTCCTCATCGCTCACCTTGGCACAAAGTCCGAGGTTGCCATCAGCACTCTCAAAGAGGAATATCTTCTCTGAGATGTCGATGCCACACTTCGATGCATCCTCAACGTGCAGCAGAGACTTTAGCATTCCCGCCTTGTCTTCATCGCTTTTGCCGGATGCCATCTGCTGCATGTCAACAGAGATGAGCGCAGTACTTTTCTTTGGAATGGCATTGAGATAGTCAGTGCCCGAGCATGAGCTCAGCAATCCCAATACGACAGCCAAGCACATGAACATCAAACTCTTATACAATCTTTTCATCACACTAGTAAATATTATAAAGCTCTTGCCAGATGGCACATGTTGACAGCCACCAATCCTGCTGTTTCCGTACGGAGGCGACTGGTGCCAAGCGAAACACTCTCATATCCGTTTTCCAGGGCCAGTCTCACCTCATCGATAGAGAAATCGCCCTCAGGTCCTACCAGCACAGTGATGTCATCAGTACCCTCCTGGGCTGCTCCGGCAGAATCATCAGCTGGGCATGACTTGGAAATCGCGGCAAAAAAGTCTTTCTTTTCTATCTCCTCATAACAATGGCAGATAAACTTTCTGCCATTGCGGGGAGCCGTAATAAAATCTTTAAAGTTCTGCAGTTCGTTGACTACAGGTTTCCAAGCCTTGTGGCTCTGCTTGACGGCAGAAACCACAATCTTGTCGATGCGGTCTATGCGGATGACCTTGCGTTCAGAGAACTTGCAGTTGAGGAAAGAGATTTCATCGAAGCCGATTTCCGTAGCCTTCTCTGCCATCCATTCAATGCGGTCCATCATCTTTGTCGGGGCGATGGCCAGGTGAATGTGTCCTCGCCAGGCAGGCTGCTGCGGCATAACCTCCTTCACCTCATAGATGCACCGTTTGTTGGTAGCCAGCGAAACTTCTGCACGGTAGAACACCCCCTTGCCATCCATCAGGAACAATTCGTCCCCCGCCTGGATACGCAAAACCCTGAGTGCATGAGTAGCCTCTTCCTGAGGCAGTTCTGTCTGTGTAGCCGCATCTGGCACATAGAAAAATCTAACTTCTTTCATTTCCTCTTATTGTTACTTTTTCTTCTTAATTTTCTGTTATTCCGCAAGAATATCCTTTAATTATTCACTTTTTTGCCTTTGCGGCGCTCTATCTCATCGCGAATGGCTGAGGCTGTTTCGTAATCTTCTTCATTAATGGCACAATCCAATGCCTTCTCAAGCATCTGGTCTGGCAAAGCCGAAATAGGTACCGCACAAGAAGTCGAACTCATATCATTTTTATTAAAAGGAGTAGAAATTTCCTTTATAACCAGCTCTGTTGTATACATTTCTATATCCGCAGCCACAGACAGCAACACAGCCTGGTCAGTCTTGATGCTCATACGTTCATTTGTGATTTTATTCACAAGAGTAGCATATACTCCCCTCTCTGGCGTAGCATCGAATTCGAGATAGAAATCGTCAACATTGAGCCTGTCAAATAGTGTCCAAAGTACAGAGATCACATCATTTTTAAAATCAGAAGTTTTCGAATTACATGCCTTCAGCTGCTCTGCTACATATTCAGTAGTCATAATAGACAAAGCTCTTTTTTCGGCTTCGTCTACCAAACTAATAATACATGTCCCGAAAGCTTCCGGAATGCCAAAACAGGCAGCGAGTTTAAGTTTGTACAACATCATTATGTACCCTTTCTTTATTTAAATTTATTTATATTCTTACGTAACATTCTGCTTTTACTCTCGCGTTGAGTATGACCTTTTTCTTTCTTATTTCTGTTCTTTCTTCGGACGGAAAAGGACAGCAAAGGCTACTGCTACCACGAGCGCATAACCGGCAAAGATGAACCAGCAGGTTTTCCAGTCACCCATCAGGTAGCCGTCATCTGTCCAGTGGCAGTAATGGTTGATGACCATACCTGCGAGAATGGTTCCGATAGATGCTCCCAGACCGTTGGTCATCAGCATGAACAGTCCCTGAGCCGATGCTCTTACCTTCACATCACATTTCTGGTCTACAAACAGACCGCCCGACACATTGAAGAAGTCGAAGGCTACACCATAAACGATGCATGAGAGGATAAAGAAGGTAACACCCGGAAATGCAGGATTGCCCAATCCGAAGAAGCCGAATCGCAAAACCCATGCCAACATGGCGATGAGCATCACAACCTTGATGCCATAACGCTTCAGGAAGAACGGAATGAGAAGGATGCAGAGCGCCTCGGCCACCTGAGAGATGGATACCAGGAGCGTAGCATTGTTAGCTGCAAAAGTATCGAGCATCGCAGGATTACCCTTGAAACTGGTAATGAACGGAGTGGCATAACCATTGGTTACCTGCAGACTCATACCGAGCATGCAAGAGAAGATGAAGAACATCGCCATCTCACGGCTCTTGAAGAGTTTGAAGGAATCGAAACCCCATGTCTCTACCCAGCTCTTTGTCTCTTTCTTCACGATAGGACAGGCTGGCAATGAGAAGCAATAGAGGAAGAGAAGAATGCTGAGCACACCCGATACCAGGAACTGATAATGGGTATACTGGAACTTATGGGCGTTCTCGCTCAACAGGAACGAGAATGAACCGTTGTCCCAGGTAGCACAGTTTACAATCCACATCGTGAGGATGAAGCCCACGGTTCCGAACACACGGATTGGCGGAAAAGCCTTCACGGTGTCGAGCCCGTTACTCTTCAATATACTGAATGCCGAAGTATTTGACAATGCCAATGTAGGCATATAGAAAGCCACGCTGAAGGTGTAAACGGCAATAAACATTGCCTCATTAGGAGTCTGACTAGCCTGTCCCATACCGAACAGACCTATCATGGCTGCACCTGCCAAAAGGTGACAATAGCCCAAAAGACGTTGCGGCTGGATATACTTATCTGCCACAATGCCCATCAATGTAGGCATAAAAATAGATACGATTCCCTGTATGGTATAGAACCAGGAAATCTCGGCACCCATCCCAGCCTTGCCGAGATAGTTGCCCATAGACGTAAGATAAGCTCCCCAAACTGCAAACTCCAGGAAGTTCATCACTGCTAGGCGTACTTTCAGATTCATAGTTTAATGTCTTTTTATTATAAAATATTAGCTGCAAAGATACAAATTTTCGGGTAAAAAGCACACGATTTTGAAGATTATCCGCATGAAAGCTAGCATATTTAACAAATTATGTGTATTTTTGCAGCCGATTTCAACAGATATAAGAGAAAAATAATATAGAAGCAACTGATATGTTAGTAAAATTTTTCCTCACGTGCAATAAAATCGGGGCATTCACGCTAGGTGGAGGCTACGCCATGATACCGATCATGGAACAGGAATTTGTAGACAAGAACCAGTGGATGAACAAACAGGAGTTCATGGATATCATGGTAGTGGCTCAGACCACTCCGGGCATCTTCGCCATCGACATGGCGAGTCATATCGGCTATAAGCTGAAGGGAGTCTGGGGAGGCATTGTGGGTGCCATAGGCATCGCCCTGCCTTCTATCATCGCCATTCTCATCATCGCCATGTTCTTCCAGCATTTCAAGGACAATTATTGGGTGGGTAAGTTCTTCATGGGTGTGCGCCCTGCCGTGGTAGCGCTCATTGCTGCGCCTTGCTTCAAGATGGCAAAGACGGCAAACATCAACCGCTACAACATCTGGATTCCCGTTGTCTGCTGTCTGCTGATTGCAGCTTTCGGTATCTCCCCTATCTACATCATCATCGCAGCCGGTGTGCTGGGCTGGCTTTATGGAAAGGTAAAAAAGTAAAAAGGTAAAAAATATAGAGATTATGCTATTTCTAAAG
>ULVC01045568.1_pt1 | contig 15838 bp, 10 predicted proteins | sample 1958821 | NCBI WGS metagenome assembly ULVC01 (sample SAMEA4835769, study PRJEB28245) | human gut metagenome | biome: gut microbiome; material: fecal sample | place: Denmark | collected 2008 | reverse complement strand
TGAATCCCGCTTGCGGAGTCCCGTTTGCTACCCCGCGGGCGGGAAAGCGGCTGAATCCCGCTTGCGGAGTCCCGTTTGCTACCCCGTGGGCGGGAAAGCGGCTGAATCCCGCTTGCGGAGCCACGGCGGTGGCTCAACAAATGATATTCGGACAATAAATCAGAGGTGATTAAAGTTCGGAAATGAGGCGAAATGCCGGGATTTTTCGTAATTTTGTGGTTCGCTAATTTTGGACTATGGCAGAGGACGGGAATATTATCATCAAAGGGGCTAAGGTCAACAACCTTAAGGACATAAGTGTAGAGATTCCTCGGAACAGGCTGATTGTCGTGACGGGTATCTCTGGGTCGGGGAAGTCGTCGCTGGCGTTCGACACGCTTTTTGCAGAGGGACAGAGACGGTTCGCCGAGAGCCTTTCGTCTTATGCCCGACAGTTCCTCGGAAGGATGAGCAAACCGGACGTGGAGTCGATCGAGGGCATACCTCCGGCCATAGCCATCGAGCAGAAGGTGAACGTCAAGAACCCACGCTCCACGGTGGCTACCACTACGGAGATCTACGACTATCTCCGCATCATCTTCGCCCGGATCGGCAGGACATATTCACCAATCGGCGGAAAGGAAGTCAAGTGCCACAGCATCAATGATGTGATGGCTAGCATATTAAGCGGCGATTCAAGAACCGTGTACATTCTTGCGGATCTGAACTGGGGCGCGCGGGAGGATAAGGTCGAGCTGATGCTCAGGCTCAAGGAGGAAGGATATTCACGCTTCTTCGGCGACGATGGTATCATCCGCATCGAGGACATCATGAGGATGGCGGACAAGGGGAAATATCCTGAGTGTCTGAATCTTCTGATCGATCGTCTGAAGTTGCCGGCGTTCAAGGAGTGCCTGCCTTACGGAGACGATGGCGAACCTTGGCCGGGGAATGAGTGGGAGGATCTCCAGACCAGGCTACGCTCCTCGATCGACACGGCTTTCCGGATGGGGGAGGGGCGGCTCATCCTCCGCAAGGACAATTCCGTCGAGGAATATTCCAGCCGCTTCGAACTGGATGGCATGACATTCCGCCAGCCTGATGAATATCTTTTCTCGTTCAACAGCCCTTTGGGAGCGTGTCCTGTCTGCGGCGGTCTCGGAAAGATCATCGGTGTGAGTGAGGATCTGGTCGTCCCGGACAAGACGAAAAGCATCTATGACGGAGCCATCGCCTGCTGGCGGGGCGAGTCCATGGGCTGGTTCAGGGATCACATGATAAAGGTGGCTCCGCGTTACGGCATCCCGATCTTCGAGCCATACTGCAATCTCACGCAGAAGGTAAAGGACATTGTCTGGGACGGACATAGTGTTGAGGGTGACGACGATTCGATCGTCGGCATCAACGAGTTCTTCAAGTGGGTTGAGTCCAACCGCTACAAGATTCAGTACAAGTACATGCTCAGCCGCTTCTCGGGCAGGACTACGTGTCACGCATGTCACGGCACGAGACTCAGGCCGGAGGCGCTTTACGTGAAGATAGGCGGCAGGAACATCGCTGAGCTTCTCGACATGAACGTGGACGAGCTTCTGGGCTTCTTCGCGGACCTGAGGCTGACCGACTATGAGAACTCGATTGTCCACAAGGCCGTCGATGAGATCGTGTCGCGTCTTAGGTACATCAAGGACGTCGGGCTGGCCTACCTGACGCTTAGCCGCGCCTGCAACACCCTCTCGGGCGGTGAGAGCCAGAGGATCAATCTGGTGACGGCGCTGGGCAGCTCGCTTGTAGGTTCGATGTACATCCTTGACGAGCCGAGCATCGGACTCCATCCACGTGACACAGAGAGGCTTATCGGAGTTCTGCGCAAACTTAGGGACATCGGCAACACCCTCGTCGTGGTCGAGCATGACGAGGAGATCATCCGGGCTGCCGATGTGCTGATCGACATGGGGCCTTACGCCGGCGTGGACGGGGGCAGGATCGTCTTCCAGGGGAAGATCGGGGGCAATGTTCCCGAGAAGATCATGGACAATTCCCTGACGCTCCAGTATCTGACCGGGCGAAGATCCCGCTATGTCAGGGAAAAGCACCCGTGGACATATTCAATCACCGTGGAAGGCGCTCAGGAGCACAACCTTAAGAATATTGATGTGAAGTTCCCGCTGGGGGTGCTGACGGTGGTTTCAGGAGTCAGCGGCAGCGGAAAGTCCTCCCTTGTCGGTGACATCCTCTACCCGGCGCTCTACCGCAAGATCAACCAGACCGGCGACCTTCCGGGAATATTCAGAAAAATCTCCGGCAACATCGACCGCATCGGGGCTGTTGAATATGTTGACCAGAACCCGATAGGGAAGAGTTCCCGGTCGAACGCCGTGACTTATCTCAAGGTCTACGATGACATCCGCAAACTCCTTGCGGCTCAGCAATATGCCAAGATCAATGGCTACACCCCGTCCTTCTTCTCGTTCAACCAGGACGGCGGACGCTGCCCCGAGTGTCAGGGAGACGGCTTCGTGCGCATCCCGATGCAGTTCATGGCGGACGTGACGATGGTCTGCGAGACTTGCGGCGGCAAGCGTTTCAAGCCTGACATCCTTGAGGTGCGCTTCAAGGGGAAGAACGTGGACGACATCCTGAATATGAGCGTGGAGGAGGCCATCTCCTTCTTCGGTTCGCAGCCGGAGGAACTGTCAAGACAGATTGCCCATAAGCTGCAACCTCTTGTGGATGTGGGACTTTCCTACATCAAACTGGGTCAGAGTTCCTCCACCCTTTCCGGAGGAGAGAGCCAGAGAATCAAGCTGGCCTGGTTCCTGTCCAAGAGCGGCGAGGAGCAGTCCAATGGCAGGAAGAAGATTCTTTTCCTGTTTGACGAGCCGACCACTGGACTGCATTTCTATGACGTGGAGAAACTGCTGAAGGCTTTCGATGTGCTGATCCGTAGCGGTCACACCGTGATCGTCGTCGAACACAATCTGGATGTCATCAAGGCCGCGGACTGGGTGATCGACCTTGGCCCGGACGCCGGTGACAACGGCGGTGAGATCGTCTTCGCCGGCACTCCTGAGGATCTTGCCAAGGACGGGCGTTCCCGGACCGCGAGGTACCTTCGATAGATCAGTCTTTCCAGCTGAAAGTGACGTAGTTCTGAAGAGGCTTGCGCTTGTCCTCTGGAGGAAGCTGCATGAAGTCGCCGTAGGAGTCCCGGAGAATCTTGTCGTAGCCTGACCAGACATAGAACTCGCTGTCCTCGAATCTCATCCTGACATATTCATTGATCTCGTCCTCGGCGAAGAACTCGCATGTTCCCGCATCGGGGCAGCACAGCTGCGACCAATGGTGGCTGTGCTCCCGTGAGACCAGGCCGATCAGTGTGTTCATGTCCTCGACGATCTCGACAGGATCTCTCTTGATGAGGCGAGGGTGCAGCCTTTTCGCAGCCCAGATCTTGATCCTCCTTCTGAGCGGAAACCTTGACGAGGAGATTGTGTGCACCCGCCGGATCCCGAGGTTGAACTTCATCAGAAGGTACAGCGAATCGTAGAGCCTCCTGAATGTCTCGATGTCGTCGGGAACCCTGTCGATAGGGAATATGTCAATCCACACGCCGACATCTTTCCTCACCCACGGTATGCTGCTGGCTGCCAGCGTCCTTTCAGTGTCGCAGACACGTCCGAATGCGATGTAGCAGTCGGGGGTGTTCCGGCTGTCAAAAAATGTGTACTTGTCTGATTTGTAGATGGTTCTGAATTTCTCGTAGTCCTCTCTCAGCATCATCAGATCCACGTCGTCATCCCAAGGAATGAATCCTTTGTGCCGCACCGCACCGAGGAGCGTGCCGTAGCCCAGGGAATATCTTATCCCGTTCTTTTCGCAGAAATCAGCCACATCCTTGAGGATCTCAAGGCTTAGCTGTTGAAGTTCCTTTAGTGTAAGCTGTCTCATGGTTTAACTTAATTTATAGACGTTCACGCCGTTTATGTAGTCTTCCTGAATCTGTGTCATCTTCAGAATCTCCTCCTTCGTCAGGAGGTAGAGGCTCTGGTCAGGGTTGAGGATGTGGGAGATGAACTCCCTGATCTCGTACCTCAGCCCTTCGCCCATGAACGGGAAGAAGCACTTTCTGTTGAGGTTCTGATCCTCGAAACGCTGCTCGAAGTAGTCGGTCTTCCACCACGGGGCGGGAACGTAGATGTAGCCCTTGGTCCCCGAGATGACCATGTTGCCCTCCGTCTTCGCTCCCAGACCCACCTGGAAGGAGGCTGTGGCATTGTCGTAGCGGAACACGGCCTTCGTGTACATGTCCACATCGTTCTTCATTATCGAGTAGAAGTTGATGTTCCTCACGTCCTGACCGAGCAGCTTGAGGATCGGCAGGAGAGGGAAGCAGGCGTTCTCGTTCATGCTTCCTCCGAAACGGTTGTGGTCGAGCTTGACGGATCGCTCGTCGGTGAGGGTCGTGACCGAGGCGTTGATGTCCACGATCTTGCCGATCACCCCGGACTTGAGCATCGTCACGAGATGCCTGAACGCCGGGCAGTAGGCGGTCTTGTGGGCCACCATCAGGGTGCGCCGCTTGGCCTCGGCGATAGCGTAAAGTTCCTTGGCCTCAGCCAGATGCAGCACGAACGGGGTCTCGCAGAACACATCCTTTCCGGCTTCGAGGGCCGCCTTGGCATATTCGAAATGAGTGTAGTGCGGTGAGGCGACGTAGACGGCGTCGCAGTTCGCGAGCAGCTCCTCCAGGCTGCTCGCCGCGGTTCCGATCCCGAATGTCCTGCAGAAGTCCCGGCAGGCCTCGGTGTCGGGATTGTAGGCCGCAGAGATCTCGTTGCCGCTAACGAACGAGGCTTCGGGAACGAATCTCCGGGCGATGCTCCCGGTGCCGATCACGCCGATCCTGACCGAGATCTGGCTCTCCCGCAGCATTGTGCTGGAAATACCCTGGGTGCGTGGCAGATAGACTACCTCGCAGTACTCCTTGAGGTAGTCGAAGTAGCCCTCCCAGTCGGAACCTATCGCGAAGACATCCACGTTGTACTTCTGGATGTCGTCGATCTTCTGGCCTTTGTATTCCTCGATGATCACCTCGTCGGCATAACCCGTGTCCTTGACGGCCTGCACCCTTTTCATCACGCTGTCACGTGTGTTCAGCTTGCCGCGCTCAAGGTCGAAATTGTCGGTGGTGACTCCTACTATCAGCCAGTCGCCCAGCTCTTTGGCCCGGCGAAGCAGGTTTATGTGTCCCTGGTGGAGAACATCAAAGGTTCCGTAGGTGATGACGATCCTCTTGCGTGGACCGTCCTGGTTGGAAATGGCCTTATTCATCTATCTCGGATTCAAGTGCGTGGATGCGTTCGGCAAGGATGCGGAGATCCTCGTCGGATTGGATGCCCATGTGTGAGATCCTGTAGAAGCCCGGGACAGACCCCGGCATGATGTAGGTCTGGTAACGCTCGATCAGGCCGTTGAATATGTGTCTGTCGGCTGTGTCCTTGGTCTGTATCGCGGTGATGGCGGATGACGGAACCTCGGCGGGCATTGTCCAGCCGTACCTGCGGCACTCCTCGCGGAAGACCTCGGCCCTGTGGCGGACCTGGGCTATGTTGACGGCCTCTCCTCCCTGCGAAAGAATCTGTCTGAGCCTCGCGTGAAGCTGAAGGTGGATCGTGGTCGCCGGGCTGAACGGCGTCTGTCCTCTCCTGAGGTTCGACAGGTTGTCCGCGAAGTCCCAGTAGTAGCCTCTGTGGGCATATTCATAACCATCCAACCTTTTGCTGATGAACAGGATGGACAGCCCCGGAGGAATGTTGAGACCCTTTTGGGTACTGGTGACACAGATGTCGATCCCGAGCCTGTCCATGTCCAGATCTTCGGCAAGGAAGGAGCTGATGACATCCACCACCAGCGACAGATTGTGCCGGCGGCAGATTCCGGAGATCCTCTCCAGATTGAACAACTGCCCCGTCGAGGTCTCGTGATGCTGGCAGAGGAACACGTCAGGGCGTTCCGCCTCTACGACCCTCTCAAGCTCGTCGTAGTCGATGTCTTTGGCGAACGGAACCTTGAAGTCGATGACAGGGATGCCGTAGTACCCGCAGAGCGAGACCCAGCGCTTCCCGAAGGATCCGCCGTTGACGGCGATCGCCTTTTTCTTCGTGCTGACGTAGTTCTCCACGACGGCGCTCATCGCCCCGGTTCCGGAACCGGTGTAGACGATGACCTTTCCTCCCTGGCAATGAATCAGATCCAGGAGGATACTCTCGTTCTCGAGATTTATCTTGGAGAACCCGTCGGTTCTCATGTATGGGATCGGCTGTGATCCGATCGCCGCTATTTCTTTGTCCAGGTCGCCTGGAAAAACGTATGAGTGCATACTTGTTTTGCTACAGATTTTACAAATTTAATAAAAAACACTTATATTTGTAAATAACAGGTCATAATTTGCTTGTGTTATGAAGAAATTGTCCCATAGGGAGATCCAAATGTATCTCCTTGACATCCTTAAGGCAGTCGATTCCTTCTGCCGGAAGGAAGGCATAAGGTATTCACTGGCTTACGGGACGCTTCTGGGAGCGGTGCGCCACAAAGGCTTCATACCGTGGGACGACGACGTGGATCTGCTGATGCCGAGGCCTGACTACGAGAGGTTTGTCGCCACATTCGGCAGGGAACCCGGTTCCCGCTACCGCTGCCTTTGCCATAAGGAGGGCAGGGAAGGGGATAGGTTCGTTCATTTCTTCGCCAAGGTCGAGGATGTCAGGACCAAAAGTATCCAAGGGCATGGCTATGACTATGATTTCGGTCTGAACATAGACATATTCCCGATGGACGGTAAGCCGGAAAGCGCTGAACTTCAAAAGAAAAGGGAACGTCAGTTGACGCATTGGTCCCACCGTCTGAACATCTGCGGCACAAGGTTCGATCTGCTCAATTTCCACCAGCCGCTGTTCTCAAAGATCGAAGCCCACCTGCGCGGGGCGGAGCATTGGTGGAAGCTGATCAACGAAGAGGTGCTTAAATACCCTTACGAGTCCTCGCGTCTGGTCGGCGCGGTCTCCGTCACCTACAACGGCACGAGGGAGATCTTCGAAAGGGCGATGCTTGATGAATATGTTGACCTGGAGTTCGAGGGCTGTACTTTCAAGGCCTTCAAACGATGGAATGAATGGCTAATACAGGAGTTCGGCGACTACATGACTCCGCCGCCGGAAGGCAGACGCAAGTGTCACGACCTCACTGTATATCTGTTGGATTAATTGTTATGGACATAGATTTCGTAGTTACATGGGTCGACATGAACGATCCGGCCTGGAAGGCTGATTTCGCGAAGTATTCAGGCAAGATTGACAATTCGAAGAATCATCTGTCCGAGGCCCGTTTCAGGGACTATGGATTGCTGAAGTACTGGTTTAGAGGCGTGGAGAAGTTCGCGCCGTGGGTGCGCAAGGTGCATTTCGTGACCTGCGGACAGAAGCCGGAATGGCTTGACGAGACGAATCCGAAACTCCATCTGGTGAGCCACAGGGATTATATTCCTGAAAGATTCCTGCCGGTGTTCAACTCCTCGCTGATTGAGCTGTACCTGCACAACATTCCCGGGATCGCCGACCATTTCGTCTATTTCAACGACGACTTCTACATGACGGCTCCCACGCCTCCGGAGAGATTTTTCCGTGACGGCCTTCCCGCCGACATCGCGGTCTTCAGGATGAACACCGGCGCCAGTCTCTGGTCCAGGTGCCTGGAGAACAACGTGAGGGTCATCAACGAGAGGTTCGACAAGAAGGAGGTGCTGAGGGAACACCACGACAAGTGGTTCTCGCCGGTCTATGGCGGAAAGAGCTGGCTCACGAGGCTGCTGAGACCGTACGGCAAGTTCATCACGCTCAGGATTCCACACAACGCCCAGCCATACCTCAAGTCCACTTTCGAGGAGGTCTGGGAATATGCCGGCGACGAGCTGACCAGGGTCTCCGCGAACCGTTTCCGCAGCCCGGAGGACTACACCCAGGAGTTGTTCCGCACCTGGCAGATCTGTGAGGGGAACTTCGTGCCGTACAACACCTACGATGACACGAAGATGTTTCCGCTCGTCGTGAAGCCGGGGAAGGCCATCAAGGCTGTCAGGGAAGGTAAGTACAAGCTGGTCTGCCTGAACGACAATGTCCACATACGGAACTATGACCGGGTGATGTCCTCGCTGGAGGAGTCGTTCAAGGTCATCCTTCCGGAGAAGTCCTCGTTCGAGAAGTAGTCAGGGAGGAGAAGAGCCTGTCCCATCTTTCCATCGTCTTTTCCAGTGTGAAGTTTTCGGAACGCCTTTTGGATTCGGCTCCGAAGCGCTTGCGGAGGTCTTCGTTGGCGATGACACTGCATATCCCTTGTGCCAGCGTGCCGGTGTCCCCGACTTTGGCGAGGTAGCCGTTGGCGCCGATCGTGACGATCTCCGAAGGACCCTTCGGGCAGTCGTAGCTGACGATCGGCAGACCGGTTGTCAAAGCCTCGAGAAGAACCATCGGGAACCCTTCGTATCTCGATGACATCACAAGGCAGGAACTGTCCAGCAACTCTTTACGGATGTCTGACGTGCCACCTTCGAGGATGACCTTACCGGCCAGTCCGCTGTCTTTGATCAGGTTCCGCAGCTCATTCTCCTGGCTGCCCTTGCCGAAGATGCTGAGGGTCCAGTCGGGGTGTCGCCCGTCCACTGTCTTCCAGGCCTTGATCAGATCCTTGAAGTTCTTCTGCGCCTCAAGCCGTCCGACGGCGACACATCGCTTTCCGGTGAGCGGCGAGACCTCGTCCGAGACAAATGTCAGCGGGTTGTAGATCTGCTCCACGTCCGGCCTCACCTTTTCCCAGTCCTCCTTGTCCGCCTTTGTCAGCACCACGAACCGGTCGAGCTTGCGGACCGCCCTCTCAAGCCTCCTTGTCCTGAATTCCGCATAGGCTCTTCCCAATGCTCCGGTGCCGTATTTCATCATGAATTTCTCGTGGGAGAAATGGAACTCGCCGACTTTGACGCTGCCGTCGTCGCATCCTGTAAGGGCGTAGAGGGAATTGTCGCAGACGGTGACCGTGATGTCCGGCCTGATCGTGCCGAGAAGCGCGCCGAGCCTCCTTCTGTACTTGTGGAGATACATCCTGTCGTTGGCATCAAGGTCGTGTCGGACAATCCTGTCGCTGAGTCTGAAGCACTCCTTCCGGCCTTTCTGCCTTGCGGTTATGATGTGGACCTCGTGGCCAAGGACATCCGCCAGATAGTTGGCCTTTGTCGTGAGCACCCTCTCGATGCCACCGGAAAGGTTCAGGGCGTGTATGCAATATGCAAGTCGCATAGCTTTTTGTGTTTTCGAAAGCAATTTACGAAGTTTGCGCTGGATTTCAAAACGATTTGGCCGAAGATTGACTTTTCGGCCATAGAACCCGCCGAAGTGACCATCTTTCATTCACGCGTTATCCCGCCGGCCTGCCGGACGAGCTCCTGGTATGAGCATAAGCAAGTTCGAAATTTGAGTGGATATCGCGGCAGAACGCCGCTAAGTGTAGTCCAGAGACTGGGAGCGTTCAGGCCGGCCATCCGGCGGGATTGATGCGTGATAGGGTTCCGTCGGACACTCTCTGCCGGGCTGAAATCCACTGGCAAAGGTAGTTATAAGGATGTCTGAAAGGTGCTTCCTAAAAGAAAAACGATGAAAATGTTTCTGTTTTTTATAGAATTGTGGTGAAATCTCAAAATAGATTGTAAATTTGGCGCTTGACAAAAAAAATTTATCGGGTATAAAAAAATATTTATGGGTCTTTTGAAGAGAATAAGGATGGTTTTCCGGGGTGCCGGCCACGATTTCGTTCCGATTCTTACACAGCAGACGGATTTCCTGAGCAAGACATCCTCGCTTTTGGTCGACATGTTCGAGACCGATGACATTGATCTCCGGGCCGGAATGGAGAAGGAGATAAAGTCCTGCGAGGCTCAGGGCGACGCCCTCATGACGGAATTCCATGAGATGCTTTCCGTCCATCCTTTCGTGAGGCTCAACAAGTTGGATCTTCAGTCCGTGGCGATGTCGATGGACGACTGCCTGGATGCCATCAAGGACACGTCGAAGGCGGTGCTGATCTACCGTCCGGCCAAGCTGGACGACCAGCTCAAGGACTTGGCGCAGATGGCGAAGTCGCAGTCGGAGGTGATCCACGATGTCATTCCCCTTCTGGTGGACCTCAAGAAGAACCTGCCGGCCATATCGATGGCCTGCGAGCGTGTGACCGAGCTGGAGCATGCGGCGGACGATGCCTACGAGGAGTACGTGGGCTATATATTCATCAACGAGAACGACACCCGCGAGCTCGTGAAGTACAAGAACCTGGCGGAGATGCTTGAGAACGCGACCGACGCCCATAAGCGCATCTCCGACAATATTCGTAAATTGCTTCTTAACTATTTGGCTGACTGAGAAGTCGGTCCTCATATTCTTTGACGGCTCCCTTTGGCCGCCTTTCCGGGCGTGCCGGTCTCGTCTAAGGGGCCCATCAGGACTGACAAACAGTCAGGCCATTTTTTTCCGGGCTTAATAATTGTAAATGTCTTTGATTATCATTAAATTTGTAAGATAATCGACGACAATTATTATTTTATGGCTATAGCTAGTATATTAAAGAAGGTTTTCGGCTCGAAGGCCGATAGGGATCTTAAGCAGATCAGGCCTATTCTGAACAAGGTTCTGGAGGCCTACGGTCCGATTGACAAGCTTACTAATGACGAACTTAGGGCAAAGACGGAAGAACTGAAAGCCAGACTCCGTGACTGTGAGGCTCCGTTTGAGAAGAGGATCGCGGAGATCAAGGCCAAGATGGAGGAGGACATCCCCGTACACGAGAAGGAAAGTCTCGCGACCGAGTCCGACAAACTGGTGAAGGATGAGGACGCCGAGATTGAAAGGGTTTTGGATGAGGTGCTTCCCGAGGCTTTCGCCATCATGAAGTCAACGGCCCGCAGGTTCAAGGAGAACGCGACCATCGAGGTTACGGCCAACGATTTCGACCGGGCGCTCAGCGTCAATCATGATTTTGTCCACATCGAGGGAGACAAGGCTGTCTACCAGAACCATTGGGTCGCCGGCGGCAACGAGGTGACCTGGGACATGGTTCACTATGATGTTCAGCTGATCGGTGGTATTGTGCTTCATCAGGGAAAGATCGCCGAGATGGCTACCGGTGAGGGCAAGACTCTTGTGGCGACACTTCCTGTGTTCCTTAACGCCCTGGCGGGCAAGGGTGTGCATGTCGTCACCGTCAACGACTACCTCTCCAAGCGTGACTCCGAGTGGATGGGTCCTCTCTACATGTTCCACGGTCTTTCTGTGGACTGCATCGACAAGCATGAGCCGAACAGCGACGCCAGAAAGAGGGCCTATAACTGTTCGATCACTTTCGGAACCAACAACGAGTTCGGTTTCGACTACCTTCGTGACAATATGGCAGTGAACATGACCGACCTTGTTCAGGTCAAGCATCACTACGCCATTGTCGATGAGGTTGACTCCGTGCTCATCGACGACGCCCGTACGCCATTGATCATCTCCGGTCCTGTGGCCAAGGCCCAGGATGACGAGCAGTACATGGAGTTCAGACCTTATGTGGAGAGTCTTTACCAGAAGCAGCGCGCTCTCGTGACCCAGGTGCTGAACGACGCCAAGAGAGCCATCGCCGCCGGCAAGGAGGACGAGGGCGGTATGCTCCTTCTCCGTGCCTACAAAGGACTCCCTAAGTACCAGCCGCTCATCAAGTTCCTCAGCGAGCAGGGCATGAAGCAGCTGTTGCAGAAGGCCGAGAACTACTATATGCAGGACAACGAGAGGGAGATGCACATCGTCACCGACGAGCTTTATTTCGTGATCAGCGAGCAGCAGCATTCGGTGGACATGACCGACAAGGGACATGACCTTCTCGCTAACGCTGTGTCCAATCCTGATTTCTTCGTGCTTCCTGATGTCGGCAGCCAGATCGCCGAGATCCAGAAGAACCCTGAACTTTCCGCCGAGGAGAAGCAGGAGAAGAAGGACGCGCTGATGGAGGACTACTCGCTCAAGAGCGAGCGTGTGCACACTGTCATCCAGTTGCTCAAGGCCTATGCGATGTTCCAGAAGGACGTGGACTACATCGTTATCGACAACAAGGTCAAGATTGTGGATGAGCAGACCGGACGTATCATGGAGGGCCGCCGTTGGAGCGACGGACTTCACCAGGCTGTCGAGGCCAAGGAGAATGTCAAGGTCGAGGCCGCCACGCAGACTTTCGCCACCGTCACGCTGCAGAACTATTTCAGGATGTACCACAAGCTCGCCGGCATGACCGGTACCGCCGAGACAGAGGCGGGCGAGTTCTGGTCCATCTACAAACTGGATGTCGTGGTCATTCCGACCAACCGCCCTGTCATCAGGGACGACCAGGATGATCTTATCTACAAGACGAAGAAGGCGAAATACGCCGCTGTGATCAATAAGATCGAGGAACTTATCGGCGAGGGGCGTCCGGTACTGGTCGGCACCACAGATGTGGAGACCTCCGAGCTTTTGAGCAAGCTGCTCCGCCTGAGGGGTATCAAACATAATGTCCTCAATGCCAAGGAGCATGCCAGGGAGGCGGAGATTGTCGCGCAGGCCGGCCAGTCCAGCACAGTGACCATCGCCACCAACATGGCTGGTCGTGGTACCGACATCAAGCTCTCGCAGGAAGTCAAGGACGCGGGCGGCCTTGCCATCATCGGAACCGAGAGGCATGACAGCCGCCGTGTGGACCGTCAGCTCAGAGGACGTGCCGGTCGTCAGGGTGACCCGGGATCGTCAGCCTTCTATGTCTCTCTTGAGGACAAGCTGATGCGCCTGTTCGGCTCCGAGAGGATCGCCGGTGTCGTGGACAAGCTTGGCATGGCCGACGATGAGGCACTTGTCAGCGGAATGCTCTCGAAATCAATCGAGAACGCACAGAAGAAAGTCGAGGAGAACAACTTCGGCATCCGTAAGAGGCTCCTTGAGTACGACGACGTGATGAACTACCAGCGTGAGGCCGTCTACGCAAGAAGACGCAACGCCCTTTCCGGCGAGAGGATCGAGATCGATGTCAGGAACATGATGATCGACTCCGCCTCCATCATCGCGTCCCACGCCGATGGGATGCCTTACCAGGATTTCGAGGAATATGTGATGGGACAGCTGTCGATCGATCTTGGCTTCGACGAGAGTTTCTACTCGAACACCAAGGGTGACAAGCTTGCCGACGCTCTCTGCGACCACATGCAGGCTGTCTACGAGCGTAGGATGAACACTCTCTCCGAGAAGGTCTATCCGTTCATCAAGATGATCTTCGAGAAGCAGGGGAATATGTACAAGAACATCGCGATTCCGATTTCTGACGGACGTAAGATGCTTACTCTCAGCGTTGATCTTGAAAAAGCCTACAATACCCAGGGTAAGGAGATCGCCAAGGCATTGAGCCGTTCGATCATCCTTTACCAGATCGACGAGCATTGGAAGCAGCATCTCCGCGACATGGACGACCTGCGCCAGAGCGTGCAGAACGCCGCCTACGAGCAGAAGGATCCGCTTGTGGTCTACAAGCTGGAGAGCTACAACCTCTTTGCCTCCATGCTTGAGGAACTCAACGAGGATGTCCTCTCATTCCTCCTCAGGGCTTTCGTGCCATTGAGGGATGACAGCGAGGCGCGTCCTGCCCAGGCTCCAAGAAGCCAGGACATGAGCAACATGAGGACCCGCCGCGAGGATCTCACCACGAACGGCGAGCAGAAGGTCAGGACTCCGATCCATGTGGACAAGAGGGTAGGCCGCAACGATCCGTGTCCGTGCGGTTCCGGCAAGAAGTACAAGAACTGCCACGGAGCAGGGTTGGTTTAATGAATATTAATGGTTGAATATTAAAGATTTAGGAATATGAGCGCAAATTATGGTTCCACCGATTCCGCCAGTGTCAACGACATCAGCAGGATCTCGGCAGGTTCAGTGATCAAAGGGGAGATCACATCTCCCAACGACATAAGGATTGATGGCACATTCGAGGGACGTGTCATTTCCCAGGCCAAAGTGGTTGTCGGCGAGAAGGCCGTCATCAAAGGCGACATCATCTGCAGCAACGCTGACTTCTGGGGTAAGATCAACGGCAATTTCTTTGTGAAGGACACCCTTTCCCTGAAGGACACCTGTGTGGTTGACGGCGACCTCCACATCAGAAGGCTCCAGGTCGAGCTCGACGCCAAGTTCAACGGCAACTGCAAGATGATCACCGAGGAAGAGTTCACTCAGCTGACCTCCGGCAGCCGTCCTGGAATGTATGAGGTCCAGCCCGCTGCCCAGAAGAACGATGACGACGAGTTCACAGTAGGCTCAGGCAAATCCCCGTTCTCCATCCCGTCATCCACCGACGAGATCCCCGAGGCCTAGTCCCGGTAACTGTGGCCGCTGAGCCTGTCGAAGTGTCTGTCAATCAGATCATTTAGTCTGACTGCATCCTCGGCTGTCGAAGAGCCTGGGCAGACAGGACGATAATATTCTTAAAGTCCGGAGTCGATGTCAGCGTTCCGGATTTTCTGATTGACCGTCCGGACTTTCTTTCCGTAGGAGAAATTATAGACACAAGTGAGGATGACCGTGTTTTTCTGGCTGGTCATCCTGCTTGTGTTTTTCATTGTCACAAGCGATCCGGGTGCGGTCTCCTCACTGACTTTCCAATGGTAGAACGGATAGCGCATTCCGGCTCCGAGTCGGAGGTTCTTTCCGATCCTGCGGGCGAACTCAAAGTAACCGTAGTTCTCGCCCTTAGAGATGCCGATGTCGCTGATGGACTTGAAGGGCAGGTTGTACATGGCCTCGGCTGTCCATTTCTTTCCTGAATATCTCAACATCGCCATTCCGCCAAGACTCTTGACCGATCTGTCCGCACCGCCTCCTGTCAACCTTTGGTCGTTGTACATAGCATAGACGGTAAGCGAGAGAGGAATATTCCTGAAGGGCTTGATCCTGCCTCCGAGAGCGGCCATCACGGCAATCATATTACCCGAGTTCTCATCCCTTTCAACAAGCAGCCCGTCAGTGTGGCTGAAAATAGGAATTATTTGATTGTCATTGTGATAAACAAGGATGTATGGATTGATGTAGAGCCAAGAATTGTTGAATGAATATCCAATCATCGCATCCCGTGTTGTGTAACTTTCGAGTTCAGGCTTGCTCCTCACGAGCCATTTGTCATCCTTGTAATATGACGCATCGCCCATCCATCCGATCTTCGGAGTCGAAGTATTGCTTGAGTAATTAAAATACATCGAGGAGTGATCGTTGAATGTGTAGTTTAGCTGGACGAGCGGGCGGAAATAGATGTAGTCATGCCTTCCGGATGCCTTGGTTTCGTAGCCGAAATGTTCCATAGCCGCTCCGACAGAATAGCTGAACCCTCCTGCGTTTCCTGAATATTCACACCACAGCCTGCCGAGATCGGTGTTGATGTCCGAACGGACGGTGACTTCTCCGTTACCGCTGTCTTGCTCGGCAAGGCTGGCCGTGGTTCTGGCCCCGAAACCAAGTTTATGTTTCTCGGAAAGCGTCCAGCCATAGACGGCCTCAATGATTCCTGAATATTTCCGCCCGTCGGTCAGGCTTGTCGATGATAGTATGGGAGTCGCTCCGGCATATTCATAAAACCCTTTGCGGCTTTTGGTGTCGTAGGCGGTGGCGACGAAGTTCACTGACAGTTCGTGTCTGTCGGAGAATCTGCGGTTCCAGTAGATGTCGAGTGCCGGGGAGAGATATTCGGACCAATCGTCCTTGTGGTCAGTTACTTCAGATGT
>ULVC01050381.1_pt1 | contig 16086 bp, 9 predicted proteins | sample 1958821 | NCBI WGS metagenome assembly ULVC01 (sample SAMEA4835769, study PRJEB28245) | human gut metagenome | biome: gut microbiome; material: fecal sample | place: Denmark | collected 2008 | reverse complement strand
CAAATGCAATATTACGAAAAATGTCTGAAGAATTCGGCAACCGGGGTTGAAAAATTTAGTTTTTCGCGAGGGGAAAGATTCAGATAAGAAGCGCAACGGCAAAACACCTCACTCCTCCTCGGGGAAGGCCGCGCGCCGAGCAGGCCCCCGTTGAGCGCAGTGCAGGCAATGTAAACGTTCACTAGGCAGTATAGAAATAAAAAAGGGAGGCCGAAGTCTCCCTGCAATTAAGTAATTTTGTGTTATGAAAAATAAGTATAAACACCTAACTGCGGAGCAAAGATACACAATAGATAGATTACTCCGGCAAAATAAGGGCAGAAAAGAGATAGCTCGGACTATCGGCGTCTCCGAATAGACGCTCAGTAGAGAACTTAATCACAACAGCGGCAAGCGCGGCTACCACTGGAAACAGGCGCAAGCAAAGGCCAAGAGCCGCCAGCTAAGACTGCGGAACTACCGAAAGTTGACGTTGGAGATACGCAACTTCATACGCGAGAAGATTACCCGAGAGCAGTGGTCACCCGCACAGATTGTTGGATGGCTACGCAAGAACGGCAAATGCAATGTGTGCATCGAGACTGTCTACGCGTACATAAGGGCGGACAAGGCCAACGGTGGCGACCTATGGAAGCACTGTCGCCACCAGCTCAAACACCATGTAAGGCAGGTGTCATCCCCGTATGTAGCCGTGCAGAACCGCACCATGATTGACGAGCGCCCGGAGGACTGGGACGGCTCAACCCCGGGAGACTTCGAGATGGATACTATCGTGGGCAGAGACGGCAGGGGCGCGATTGTGACGCTTGTGGAGAAGAACACCAACTTCACCTTTGGCCGGATACTTCCAAATGGTAAAAACGCAGAGGCCCTAGCCAAGGCCGTCGTCGCGATGATGCTGCCCTACGTCGGGAAGATACGCTCGATAACCACCGACTTGACTCTACACCGATTTTTTTCGGAAGGATTTTTTGCGAGAATTTTTGCGAGAATGGGAAATTGTACGTAACTTTGCAGCGCTTAAGGCGCGAAGCGCCGCGCTTGGGCATCACGATAGTCTTATGGTGTAATGGTAGCACTACAGTTTTTGGTTCTGTCTGTCTAGGTTCGAATCCTGGTAAGACTACTATCCGAGAAGAAGGAAGCCTCAAAGCCGCATGGCCGAATGGTTTCTTTCTTCTTTTTTGCCGACGGGTTGTCTCGGAGTTTTATACGGGACTATCTCGGGGGATATACGGGACTATCTCGGGTTACGAGCTTTTGTTCGTACCGACCCTACCCCGCCCATCTATTTGATTGGTATACTTGTGTGCAATTTTTGCGCCGATTGCGCCGCAACAGGCATCAAAAGGGGCATTAAAAGGGCCGAAATTCGGACAAAATGCCACAAATAAGCTTAATTAAAAATATTTAACGTGGAAAATTTGGATGCAATCACAGCATTTGTCTACCTTTGCACCAGAAAAATCTAATACATGGTTTCTCATAGGGTAATATATAGATATAGTTTTTACTAATTAACACACAAACAAATCCACGAAAAGCAACCCCGAGCGGCGCCATCCGGGCGTCCTCGGACAGCAAGGCACAGAAATGTGCCGCGCACAAATTCGAACGCGTCAACACGCGTTTTTTTGTGCCTATACCGGCCCATAATTGATATTATCGGAATTATGGGAACTATAGGAGTAATGACATAGCTCTCATAAATCCCATCACACCCCCAACTAATTCTAATAGATCCTACGATTTCTATGCTTCCTACGATATAAATCTCATAATTCATATCACTCTCACAAGATCCGCTATAAGCTCAGTCGAGCTTGACGGGAACTACGGTATGGCGGTCCATATACCACAGGTATCCTTTTATGGGATACTCGGGATATATCATGTGAAGGATACGGCAATATTCGTGGACTTGCCGATGATGGGCGGGATATTCACGGGTAGTGAATTTGAAATCGACGACTTCCATGACGCCTTCGTGTATCACCACGCGGTCCGGGCGCAGCAGCCGGCCGATGTCGTCCTCGTCCTCCGGATGCACGGGCGGCACAAATATGGGCTGCTCTTCCATGCTATCGTCCGTCTCCACAAACCAGCGTCGCAGTCCGGCGTCATTGGTGCCGCCATCGCCGAAAAGGGCTCTCAAGTCGTCCAAATAAGTCTTGTAGTTATGCGTATGGCGCAGGTAATGCGCACTGGCACAACGGCACAACGGTATCATCACCTCGTCATCATCCACGTCCTCGGGACGGCGTATACCGCTGAATACCTCGTGCAGCACTTTGCCGCGTATAGCGGCTTGTCGCATCTCCTCGCTTTCGTAAATTCCGTCCACCAAGACATGCGCTTCGGGGGGCGCCGGTTCGTCATCCTCGTCATCAAAGCCTTCCTCGCCATCATCTATGCGCGTGATTGCATCCACGCGCGTGACTATGGCCGTATCATCGCGTATGTACGTGCCGTAGTTCAGGTCATCGGCCGTATCGTCTTTCTCGTCCTTGTCATACTCGGGATGCGTGTCGGCGCCGTAGACATACTCCGTCGCGCTCTCAAAATGTTCGGCCAGGGCCTCGGTGACCGCCGGGTCGCGACCTTCGTAACCTTCGGGCACGGGCGTATTGTTATCAATGGCGGCAACAGCATTGACCAAGATGACATCAAACGGCTTATTAGCCTCCAAACCGACAGCAGTGATGGCGCCCGTGTCCTTATCGCGTGTCAGTGCCTGCGATGATTTGGGGCTGATATATATATCCAATTCGCGTTCGGGACGCGTAAGGGCTACGTAGGCCTTATTAATGCTGTCGGTGGCTTTGGCGCGACAATTCTTCATATAGGCGTCCTTGAAGCTCGTATGATAATCATCCATAGCCTTGCTATAGCTTATAAACACCGCCGGGGGCAGGACCTCGCCCGGGATTAAATCTTTGAGATCTTTCGATGTTACCCATTCGCTTTCGCTGCGTATGCTGATGAGCTCGAAGTCCATATATGGCAAGTGCACGCACGGATATTGCAAGCCCTTGGCCGAGTGTATGGTGACGACGTTGACGGCATCTGTATCGCCCGATGCCTTGATGGTGGGATGCTTGGATTGTCGGTCCCACCAATTCAGGAAATCGTAGATGTCGTTGCCGTACAGGTTGGAGTAGTCCATCAGCGTGTCCGATAGTGCGCTCAGGTAAACCTTTTCGCGCTGCGCCATTTCCGGCGGCACGAAGGTGGCGACAATCATGTCCGCCAAAGACATCAACGTCGACGGATGCAGCGACACAATGTGTTCCAGCTGCTCGCGGAAGTCATCGCCCATGCGACCATTGGCCAAGTCGTCCATAACCTCCTCGATGGTTTTCACAAAGGTATCCCCGTCAGCATCCGCTCCGCCATTCATATCATTGCGATACAGGGCCAACTCGAATCGGCACAACATCATCGAAGCGCGCACGCGGCGTGTCTTTTGATCTTTGTCCGTGGCCTTATCGGTTATGTTCCATAGATTGGCAATAAGGCGTATGATGCCGATGACAAAAACGACACTTCGGGCGCGGTCAATCTCGAGCGCATCGGCAGACATCACCGGAATGCCCGCATCGATAAGTGCGGCTACGCACCCCGAAGCCTGACTGTTGGTGTCGGTGAGCACGGCGATATCGCCCCAGCGGTATCCGCCCTCATCGTGCTGGCGTCTAATACTTTTAATCATTGCAGCCTCCACGGACTCATCTTCGACATCATTCGTATCCGCAACGTCCGTGGCAGCGCCCGCGTCTTTTTCCTTCTTGGGCGGAATATGGATACGCACCGCACCATGCAGGTCGCGATGACGCTCCGGGATATCCTGTATGACATTGTCGAAGCTATCAAAATGTGTCTTGCCGGGCAATTCTATGTGCTTGGCGATATAATGGAACAGCGTATTGTTAAAGCGTACGATTTCGACGGCGCTGCGGTGATTGGTGTTCTCGCCGGGATTGACCCCTTTCAATTGATAGTCTTCGGAGAACTCGTCAGCAACTTCGTGCTGCAGCAGCGAAGAATCCGAGTTGCGGAAACGATATATCGACTGCTTTTCGTCGCCGATAATCAAGTTGTCAAATCCCGAGGCAAGACTATTGCACAACAGCGGGCGAAAGTTGTTCCATTGCAGACGCGATGTATCCTGGAACTCGTCTATCAGAAAGTGCCTCAGGTCGACGCCCATGCGCTCGTACATAAAGGGCACATCATCCTTGGACACAAATCGGCTTATGAGGTCGGCAGCATCGCTCAGCAACAAGACATTGTTGTCTCGACGCCATTGCTCGACGCGGTCCAGCACCAGTTTCTGCAGTCCGTACATGCCTATATATTTTCTCAGCATCTCAAGAGTCTTGACGTCAGCCCAATACTTGGCATAAGAATTGAGCGCAGCCAGGATTGGCTGTGCCTCGGCAGGCGTGGGCGTGTAATCTTTGAAAATATCCGCCGGACCGAACGGCATCTCTTCGAAAACGGCCGCCATCGCCCTCTTATAGTATTTGGTTTCGGGATTCGACGGCTCATTATTCTTCAAGATATTAGAGATTTCGCCCTTTAGCTTGCGTCCACCCACGGCATTCCTCGCCGCATCCATCTGCATGGCCAATTGCGCTTTAAGGCTCTTGATTTTGTCGTCTACCGCATCCTTAAAATTCTGTATGGCATCGTCGCGTCCCAGCCATTCGCCCATGGCTTTGCTATACTCGACAAAGCCCTCGTCAAAAAAACTGTGAACAAACTCAACAATGTCGCGTCGCACCGTACCCTTGGACTGGAAGATATTGAAATCTCTGCCTTCGCGCACTGCCTCTTCCATCTTACGGAGTATCCAGTCGTTCAACGGGCGCAATTCGGTATTGCGCTGACGAGCATCTGCCATATTAAACTCTTCGAGCAGCCCGTCTATGGCAAAATTGATGACCGCATCCGAATCCATGGTGATATCGTAGTCGCCTTGACGTTCGAATTCAAAGGCCATAGAACGCAGCACATTCTGAAAAAAAGCATCGATAGTGCTGACATGGAACTGGCTGTAATCGAATATGATCTGACGCATAGCATCGTTGGCAGCCTCGGCCAACTGCCGGCGCGTACATCCAAACAAATCCGTCAATGCCATCGCATACGCGGCATCCTTTGCTCCGACCTCCGGTTCATCAGCCAAATCCTGCAATTCCTTGAGTATGCGCTGCTTCATCTCTTCCGTAGCCTTATTGGTGAAGGTCACCGCCAAGATATGACGATGGCGGCGACGCTGCACGCCCTCGCCTTGCGGCAGACATTCTTTGTGGTTAAGATGGTATACGCCGTCAGCATCTTTGACGCCCAAAAGCAACGTAATATATTGCAGCGTAAGCGTATATGTCTTGCCGGACCCGGCAGAAGCTTTGTATATGGTCAAGTGGGACATGGTGTGGTACGGATTTGGTGGATGCAAATTATATGGTTGGGCGGATGTGAAATTGTAATACGAGTTTTGTCGGCATCGGCAAGAACCGAGGCATGACGAAATGCGTATTTGTCAGCCTTTGGTCTTGAACCCGAGGCTCGGCAGCATGGTGCGCAAGGCGTCTCGACGGTCGCCCTGCAACAATATCTCACCGCCACGGGCGCTGCCGCCCACCCCGAGGCGTCGGCGCAGCGTGCCGGCCAAGGCATCCACATCATCATCGGACATACCTTGCGGACATACCACAATGGTGGCCGGATGACCGCCACGGCCTTTGCGCTCGTATATTATTTCGAGAGTCCATGCCTTGACACCATCGGTCGGCCCTCCGGCAGTATCCTTCGGCTCGATGCCATCGTCTGCCGACCGTGCTAAATCATCCTCCACGGGCGTTACGGAGGCGCGAATTGCCGCCAATGCGTCTTTCCAATCGTCACTCATGGACATGGACGTCTATGCTGTCGGGTACGTAATCCTCGTAGTCGCGCAAGTCCGAATGCGTGCCCAGGGCCAAGCGATGCGCCATATTGGCAATGCTCTGCTCCTCGACACTCAGACTGTTAAGAAACACGGATACCGAGTCGGCGCTGACGGAAGCGGCACGCCGGAAGCAATCGGCGGCACGCGCCATATTCAATTCGTTGTCGCAATCATTGTCCGCAGCCGTGGCATACACGACGGCTATGCGGCACATCTGATTGATGGTGATAGCCGTACTGTCCGTCTTTTGGAGAATGTCACGGCATATCTCAGCGGCCTCTTCATAACGACCTTCGTGCATGGCGCTCTCGGCGAGTACAAGATCACCCTCCGTGTCCTCACCGCCCTCGCAGGAGGGTAGCGCGACAGTCAGTATAATTATTATCAGCGGCAACAAGCGCCGCAAAATGCCGTTGGTTATGGTATGGTAGGTAAGAAACATCTTGGGTGTTTGCATAACAACGCTCCCGGCGTGGAAGCGCCTTTTGACTGATGCAAATATACGTCATTTTTTCGGTATGGATGCCATAGTCGAGCATAAAAAAAGGCGACCGGAATGCCCGATCGCCCATGTTTTTTCTGCCGTATCGGCTAAATTATTGTTTTATCGGGGATTTGTAGAATCGCGTATACAGGTCGGTGATGCAGAAGTATGCCGGGTTGTTCATATACGAAACTCCGTCGAAAGTGGAATTGTCGCTGGATTCCATCTGGAATACGAGCTCGTCCACGGTACCCAGTCCGGAGAGGTCGACACCTATCCACGAGTCAAAAACCTTGCCCTTGTAAGCGAGGGGAACCTTGATCGTACCCACGATCACACCGCGAAGACGTCCGTAGATGATAACGTTGCAGTAGTCGTCTTGACCAAAGGCCTTACTATATGCACTGCCGTTCTTCATTGCGAAGTAGCCCCATGTGGTGTTGGCTATACGAGTGCTGAGCAGGGCGACCTCGCTCTCGAATTTGATGTAGCAGCTGGGGGTGGCGATATTCCCATCGAGCTTTTCGCCGGTATTCCAGTAACCCACGAGATAGTTGGGAGTTGTGAAACCCTTGCCGGGCATGGCTGCATACTGGTGATCCACCCAAGTGCCTTCAGCCGTGTAGTCCTTCAGATCCGAAACCTTGGAGGGGCAGAAGCCGGACCACGAATAAGTAGTGACGCCACCATACTCGTATCCGGATACGCTGTGCGATACGGTTACGCCGGTATACCCGAGAGGGCCTTGTTCGGGGTTGAGAACTTCGGCCCAATAGCCGTCGGCGTTATATTCTTTGGCTTCCCTGCCGAAGTTGTACACCAAGTCGATGCTGTCGGGGTCGTCATCATCATCGTTACATGCGGTCATACCAAACGTAAGGCATGCCAAAGCAACGAGTGTCAAGAGGTTGTGAAGATGTTTCATTGCTATTATTGTTTGTGGTAATTATTTCTTTGATGACACAAAGGTACACATCTTTATTGATATAGCGGATATTTAGCGACACAAAATACTCAAAAATAGGTATTGTCAGGCTACGGATACGACTGTAATTTTGCAGTGTCAACAAAAGGCAAATACGACTGCACCGACAGTCGGCTCGAACGGAGCAACAGACGGTGCCGAAATTGACAAAAGATTTTGTATATAGAGGATAATTACGTAATCACGAAAGACACACACCACGGCATGGCCGATCCTCACGGCATCGACCACCGAAAGACTTGGGGCGCGAAGTGATTCGCGCCCATTTCTATTGTCCCCGTAGGACACGCAAAAGACCGTCTTTTTCGGCAATACGTAATCACAGATAGTTACAAAAAAAGGTCTGCGCCCGAATTGGCACAGACCTTTTTTGTATAATTGGATGCGGATGGTTGTTACTTGCCCACCATCACCTTGCAAGTCTCGGATCCGGCCCTGACAATATACATGCCCGGAGCGAGGCGTACGACTATACCACGGGGCGCATACGCAGCTATACGACCTTGGAGGTCATAAACTACGGCATTATCTGCGCCGGAGACTACCAAACCTTCCGAAGTCACATTGACAGCCGGGCCTTCGCCACCGGCAATATCGTTGACAGCCGAGAAATATGGCGTCAAATCGGTCGGCTGAGACTCACCGCTGCCATATACGGCAGTGATGAAGTAACGTCGTTCGATGATGCTCGTCTCGGGAATATTGAAGGACGTTGTCGCTGCTTCCACCATTTCTGCGTTGACGCGGCCGACTCCGTTTTCGTAGACATTGTAGCCCAGTAACGGGTTGGACACAGCCTCGGTGATACGGACATTATCAATCCATATCGCACTGGTAAACGAAATCTTGGAAATGAAATGTATGGCCACGCGTTTGGCTTCGGACGGGATGCCGGTTATGCTGATGGGTACAAAAGTTTCCGAATTGATAAACTGTCCATACGAAGGGCTCGATTTCAGGGTATTCACCTTGTTTGTGAAGGCGGCTGAAGGATTGGCGGCGTCATAGTCTGCTTCTGTGGAATAAAGAATTTCCATAGTGTAGTAGTATGACGAGGACGTGAATTTCTTTGTCGCAACAAGGAAGTTGAGATCCATTGTGGCGCCGGCCTTGCAGTCCAGCACGGGCGAAATCAGCCAATCATCCTGCTGCTTGTTTGCACCCAAAGTCAGACCAATGACATTGTCACCATCGCGGCCTCTAGGAACAGACGGTTTATTGACGACCGAGAAGGCACTGCCGGAAGCCATATAGTAGCTATCGCCGGCAGCCTGATCGAGATCGAGGGCGGTGAAGCCGTCAAACGGACCCGTAAAGCCGCCTGCGCTTCCCTCGAAGGATGTGCTGACGCTGAGCGGGGTGTGTCCGTCACCTGCAGCACCCCAGGAGACTTCTATCGATCCGTCGGCAAGCTGCTTGGCATCGGGATTTGTAGGCGAGGCCTCTTCAACAAAAGCCACAGCCACCTCAGCCGCCGTTGAGATGTTGTTCTCGGGTTTTTCATCGCCGTCATATACGACTTGGAGCGCAAACGAATAGCTATCGGCAGCCTGTACCTCGATAGCCGTAACAGGAACTGTCAAATCCACAGTGGTCGATCCGAACGTTGGAATGTCCACGGTGGTCGGCAGGGCTATGGACTCGGGATAATCAGTCACCAGCTTGAGAGTGTAATCGGCGGCGCTGACAACCTTTGCGCTGTTGTTGGAAATGGTAAACGAAAGGTTGATATCTTTGCCCGAATATACCGATGTCGGAGCAACGACAGACGAGATTTCGAGGTCTTTGTCGGCCGGAACGAACACGCGCACCTTATCAATGACAGTATTCTGTCCATAAGCGCTCAGCGACAGAAATGCTACACGGAAAGTTTTGCAACCATCAGCGATAGCCGCTGCAAGCGGAAATTCAACCTTCTCCCAATTCTGGGTGGTGCCCTTCAACGTAATCAAAGCATCGGGAACATTCGTCCAGTCGCCGTTGTCACAGGACACCTGTATTTGTATTTGATCATCGCCGGTAGTACGGTATACGTAGAATTCGATGATGGGGCTGCTGCCTGCAACATATTTTATAGGTGCGGAGGCAAGGCGTGCCGAGCAGCCGCGTGTAGCGTCCCAAGATCTGTAAATGGCGAAGCCGCCGTCTTGGTCTATAGACTCGGAGACGATGGGACGTTTCGCGGTGCTCGAGGCCACAGCCTCCCAATTGATTGAGCCGGAAACAATATCAGCCGTCCAAACCTTGCCGAAGGATGCTCCGGCAAAGGAGTCTGTAAACGGGAGCGTCAGAGAACCGACAGCCAAGGTCTTGGTCTTTACTTCTTCGGAAGACAAACCATTGAGCACGGCTACAACGGAATACTGCAAAGATTGCAAGTCACCGGAAGTATAGTTGTCGATGAATGTCGTGGCAGTACATGCTTCGGCAACGATGGTCGGCACATCATCTACAATACGCGTAACGCGATAGGTGAGTGACGACGGGTCGAGAAACGCACCATGCACACCGGTTGCGGGAGCCTTCCACGAGAGCGTGTACGAGTCATCATTTGCGGATACCGCAAGATCGGTAACAGGATTAGGAGTTTCTTTGCCCACGTATGTCGAAGCTGTGACGCGTTCGCTGGTATTGCCGGCACTCTCAACCGTCACCGAGTAGGAGACTGTACCTTCACCGCAGTCGTTGTCTGTATACGAGACGTACTCGCCGGCAGCACCACGGCCGGTCTTGACTGCTGTCTCACCATCGCCGCGGAAGATGCTATACTTGAGTGTTCCGTCAAGCGGCTGTCCGCTTATCGTGGCCGAGGGAAGCGTAAATGACACCGTAACCGAGGCCGAGCCGTCGGATGCGGGCACCAGCGTAAGACCCTCGGCAGCCAGAGGAACGTTCGATGATCCGACCTCAACGACTTTGGTGTCGAAAAGATACATCCCGTTGGTTTCGCCGAGGAAGTACAGCTTGTACTGCCCGTCGGCATCGACATGGAATTCTACGGTCTTTTGTGTGGCCGTGCTTTTGTTGGCATAGGCCAAATTGTCGTAGCTGGCCAAGACCTTATACTTGCTCAAGTCGTTGCCCTGCCCCAGACCGATGGTTAATGAAGTGGTCTTGCGCGAGTTATAGGCTGCCGGAGACACCTCGATGCGATAGAGTGTGAATGCTTTCAGCGTCACTTCCGGAGTGATAAGATAGTCCGAATAATAGGGCTCGGTGATGCCTGAATTGTACATATACGGGTATTTCCCGTAGTTGTTGAAAGTCCAGGCGTTGTATTCGTTGTGGTCGTACTTAATGCTGGTCTGTGTGCAGTTGTCAAAGGTCGTGCGGTCCGTCAGGTCCAACACGGCCTCCGTAGTCTGCGCCGATGCGCCGACAGACAGAGACATAGCCGCCGAAAGTAATGTTATGTATAGGCTTTTCATTTTATTTCTTGCTTTATTTTTTTAAGAAAGCGGGGACGCATTTTCGGTGCAGTCCCCGCCATTATTAAGCAGGACTGATCAATCCCGCGATGGATCGCTTGGTCACAACAGGTGCTTTTTTTAGTCGTGAACGGGGCGTATCTGAATACCGCCGGCCTTGGAGCTGAAAGTCACCTGAGGAGCATTGATCTTGTTGCCTACACCACGGGAAAAGCGCAGTGTTACAGCTGTGCTCGTCATCTTCTTGCCGGTTTTGTCGGTATTGACATTAGCGTTACCGGTCATATAGTATCCGCTCTGGATGGAGCCGCGTGGCGCACCTTTGTAGCCCTGCATTCCGCAAGCAGGCAGGAAGATGCTTTTGCCGTTGGGGCCGGTAACGGTATATCCGTATGTTTCAGCGGTCCAAGTACATTTTTCGACAAGCTCTTTGATTTCGGCTTCGGAAGGCAGACGCCAACCGTTGCCCCAGAGTGCTTTGGCTGCATCGTACTGAGTATTGGAGATTTGGTCGCCTATTTCGATATATTCATCGGTCAGAGCGTTATACCATTTGTAGTTGTAGACATGGCTGTACTGCTTTTCGGTAAGCTCGCCCCAGCAGATAAAGTCTCCGGTCTCGGAGGCGGCTTTGGCGCCGATGTTGAACGGAGCCCATTTTACGGACAGGCCGAGGTCTACCGGCTCGGAGGGTGCGGTATATGTGGGCAGCGTCTCGGCTGGCACGGGACCATATACGGGACGTATCGAGAAGCCTACATCGGGATAGTCATATCCTTCGGCCGAGCGGTTGGAGGCATCGATGTTGGCGCGGTAGTTGCGACATTCCTGCGTGATGTCGGACTGTTCGTATTCGGTGGAGGTCCAGTAGAAGCATCCGAGCTGGTCGTGGGTATGCTCCGAGCCCACCATATTGCCGGCGGCGGGCAGGAAGATGCTGTTGCCGTTGATGCGCGAAGTGACCACGGCTCCGGTTACACCGTTCATTCCGGTCCAGGTGAATTCGCAGTTATTGATAAGTTCGCGCCACTCATCGCGTGTAGGTATGCGCCATTGGTCACCCCACTTGACATGTGCTACGTCATAGTTCGTTCCGGTGATTGTGGCTCCCAGTTTGTAGTACTCTTCCCACTGATCGTGGTCTTCACCTTCCCAGTCGCAGTACCACTTGTAGTTCTCGAGGGTGTACTCGCTCTTAGGCTCGATTTCGCCGTAAGCGTAGAAGTTGCCTTCTTCCCAGGGGTTGGAGGCGCCGACATTGTATGTAGCCCATTTTACGGACAAGCCGAGGTCTACCATCTTGGTTGACGGATCTACCTGACCTTCGTTGATAAAGGTGATTTTGGACACCTCGGACACGTTTCTCAGTTCTTCGGTGCCGTCCTTGTATTCTATTTTCATCATCTTCTGCTGGGCATTGGCCGTGCCGAAGCCTACAGCGGCGACGAGTACTGCGTAAAGTATCTTGTTCATTGTATGTTAGAGTATGATTTTGAATGCTGTTTTATTGATTGTAACGATGTAGACGCCCTTGTTGAGTTCCGAGCGACTGACACTGAAAGACTCGGGGATCGTGGTATTGAGCACACAACGTCCGTCAAGCGAGTAGATTGAGAGCACGCTGCCGGCCTCGGCGTTGGATATGAGCAGTGCGTCCTGCGTCACACGCAGGGTCACGGCCGGTGCCACAACGTCGTCCACAGCATCGTTTTTTACGAAGTCGATGAATTGGATGTCATCAAAATCGAAAGTCACGGGGTCCTGGCCTTTGGTCGCGATTGTCGCACCGGTGTCGGTGTAGGTCACCTCCGGATTGGACGTGAACAGAAACACCACAGGGTCGCCGTTGGTCGGTGTAACCCTGACGGCGTCAGGCTCCACTTCCGCTGCAAAACCGCAAATGCTCACCAATATGGCCAGCAAGAAAGTAATTTTTCTCATAAGCAGTGTTGTTTGATTGGGTTATACTTTTTATGTATTCTGAAATATATCTTTCGAAATGTATCTACCTTGGACGTACATCCATGTAATAAATACATGTGATATGTAGAATTGCGGCAAGTGTATGACGCCTGTCGTATCAGAAATAGTGGTGTCGCCTAACGGCGATATCATGTAGAATGTCTAATAGTGTATCCATGCTTTGGATTACTATTTAAAAATATTTTTCGGTCGCAAAAGTACACTTAATTATCGTATCACACAAGACTTTTGCAAAAAAAACAGTCGCACTTATGGAATTTTGTTTTTTCAGGCAATCGTAAAAAATACACTAACTACCTTATTGGCAAAATGATACATTAAACAACGATGCATTGAGATAATTTCGGAAAACCACATCTTTCGGCTCATTCCGGTCAAAGTTCGGCGTTTTTACCGACTTTTTGTTTTTCAAGCCGGTTATTTTGAGCGGTCGTCCTTCATCGGCTATTTTCGGTAATTCGTATACAGGGACACGATGCGTTTCTTTCATAGACAGCAACAGTACATACCGATAACGACACATAACGGCACAAAAAAGGCGAGGAACTTGCGGATGTTCCTCGCCTTCATGCGCTTCAAGATGGACTCGAACCAACGACCCTCTGATTAACAGTCAGATGCTCTAACCGACTGAGCTATTGAAGCATTTAACGTGCTTATACACTCACGTGCCTCGCACGGTTACTAAAAATCTCTATACCTTAAATTCAAAAAGGATTAAAAATTGCGCTTCAAGATGGACTCGAACCAACGACCCTCTGATTAACAGTCAGATGCTCTAACCGACTGAGCTATTGAAGCGTATATCATTTTTATACAACAGTGCGCAACCGCGATGATTGCATCCTGCGGCGCTCCCCCTCCGGGGATTTGCGGTGCAAAGTTACACAGAATTCCCGTACACACAAAATTTTTTCAAAAAAACAAGCAATTTTTTTCGTTGAAAGATTCAGAAAAGAAGTGCAACGGCAAAAACCGGACATTCGGATAAGGAGGATAACGACCACGCAGTATCTCTCCGCCGACATAAAAAAACGACACGAGGATGCCCGACAATTTGTGTCGGACATCCTCGCGAATGCATTGTCTGCGGGCCGAGGCCGCGGGCGTTTAGCGCACTAAGACCTTAGTGGTTTGAGAGCCCTGACGACGAATGTATAAGCCGGCGGCAGGAGTATCGCTGACGCGGCGACCTTGCAGGTCGTAGTATTCGACGGGGGCGGCGGCGTTGTCTTCATCGGCAACGATGTCGGACACGCCGACAAAAAGTTGCTCGGGAAGCCGGAACTTGGCTATCTGGATGGCAAAAGACGAGCCTGTATTGGCCGCCTCGAGTCCGGCTGCACACATGCCGCCTCTACCGCGAGCATCCGTGAATGCCAGGCCGGCCTTGGGCGCATAGGCTATATTGAATGCCAAAGGTATTGCTGCATTGAAGCCGCTGCCCTTAACACCGGTTACGAGTGACCATGAGTCTGCAGGATCGGCCTCAAGTGTATTGGCATTATAAGGACGCAGGAAGACGCCAATGGTGTTCTTCATCGTGTAGCCGAATACATATACCTTGTCGGGAGTGGTAGTGTTGACCAACGCGGCTTGGTAGGCGGTGAGACCGGTATAGGCGGCGGCGCTGAATGAGCCGGGAGAGCTTACACCCTTAATCCATTTGCCGGTAGCGGCATCAAACTTGACGAGCATACCCTCGCGCATACGAGCAGTGCTGGCCACGCCAAGCTCTTCATTGCCTTGGGGATAGAATTTGCCGTTGTACTGCCCGCAGAACCACAGGTTGCCGTTGCCGACACTGATGCCGGTGTTTTGCATGATGCACGAGTTGTTGCTATCCTTTTCGCCCACGATATTGGTGTGCCATTCGGAAGCAAGAGTGGATGCGTCGACGGCTGCTACATAGAGGTTTACAACACCGGTGCTGCACAGCGGAGCGCCTGCCAGCGTTGCGGTGAAAGCCTCGCCGGACACAACATCATAACGTCCGTAGAGGTAAAGAATGCCGCGGTCGTATACGACATTATTGATATGACCGTTGGTGATACCGGTGCCCTGAGCCTCGAGCGAACCGAGCAGTTGTCCTTCGGGAGTGAGTTTGAACAGGTACATATCGCCGGCAGCCTTCTGTGCATCGCCATTCCAGCCATTAATATACTTTGGGGTAAATGTCACCGTATTGCCGGCTTGATCCTTCAGGTGCATGGTGGCGCGGTAGTTGCCACTGATAAAGATGTTCCCGTCGGGGGCAACTGCAAGGTCGTCCACGAACAGGCCGGCACGCACTTTGTTCGTGCCTCCGTCTGCCGGGACTTCCATGGCATCAACATCGATGACGCCGTAGCCCAGCAGTTTACCGTCGGCAGACAGATGGCCTACAATGCCTACGTTGCGGTATTCATCGACAGCGGGATATACGTCCGTAGATGCGCCCGTGCCGTCTACGATTGTCAGCGGATGGGCCAGCATATCAGCCTTTACGTCATGGCGCATAACTGCGACAAATACTATAGATCCATCAGGAAGAATATCGAGACCGCCGTTATTGCTGGCCGCATCGCCATACGAGCTGTAAAGGCTCCATACTTTCTTGCCCTGTGCGTCAAGACGCATGATTATGAGGTTGTTATTGGTGTTGCGCTGCACGTCCACAGGACTGGCGAAAATGGTTTCGTCTGCATAAGTGGCGGCATCGCCGGCGCTGTGCGTGGCGGCCGAGCCCATCCAATAGATGGCCGAGCCATCCTCCGTGGCCTTGATGCTGCGAGTCATAGAGCCCGAAGCAAGAGGGCCTTTTACGAAATTGGCCCATTCGGCAGTGGGCGCGGCGGGAGCTGCCATAGCGGTGGCCGTTCCCAAAAGCATGACAGCTAATGTCGTTGTAATGAATTTCATAAGCTTTCTGTTGTTAAGTTTGTGTGTTTTCTATTGTTTTCAACCATCAGTCATTGGTTCTTCGTAAAGAAGCCTATGCTATAAAGACGCGGTTTTTTTCGGCGCAAAATTACGCATAGACAACTTAATATAAAAGCATTAAGCACCAAAAAGCCAAAAAATACTTACAAATGGGTATGTCGGATTGCGTCTCGCGCCAAACAATTGCACAATTTGAGTATGCGGTTACGGACAGCCGAAAAACCATAAATCTACACATCGCAGCTTTCGGATAATAACGTCCTTTTTCGAAAAAAACACATCAAACAACACTAAAGTCAAAGCGACAACGCAATTTTCAGCGTGTTTA
>ULVC01057064.1_pt1 | contig 16282 bp, 10 predicted proteins | sample 1958821 | NCBI WGS metagenome assembly ULVC01 (sample SAMEA4835769, study PRJEB28245) | human gut metagenome | biome: gut microbiome; material: fecal sample | place: Denmark | collected 2008 | reverse complement strand
GATTTTTTCTTACATTAGTTTTAACGTATGATTTATTTTCTTTTACTTCAAAAATACTGTCATATATTTCCTTATCTTTCCATGAAAGAATGCGATTTGTAACTGAATCAAATACCCATGGAAGTGTAAAAACCATTTCTGGTTTTTCATCCGTCCATTCCATTAATTTCGAAAACTTCTCCACAAATTTTATGCTCAACCAATCATCACTATCTAAAAAAGTCAAATAAGGTGTATCTACATACTGCATTCCTGTATTTCTCGCTCCACCAAGACCTTTATTGTCTTGATAAACATATGTAATTAATTCCTCATATTCCTCTTTATATTTTAAGCATTTTTCTTCTGTCTTATCTGTTGAACCATCATTCACAATAATTATTTTATGATTTCTTACAGTTTGATTCACCAAACTATTTAAACATTCCTCTATATAGGCTTCCACATTATATGCCGGTACAATAATTGTCAGCAAAGCTTTTTCTTGTTTTTCCATATCTATCTCTATGATTTTCAGTATTAAAAATCATTTTTCCTTTCCCATAGTTTTTATCTTTTCGTGAAATACTTTTTTATCAACTCTCTTCTTCTACTTCCAATCGGAAAAAAATTATTTGCCAATTTACGTAGCTCTACATTATTCATCAATTTTTCCATGTATCCTTGTTTTTTCCCTTGTTTACTTATAGAATACCGTTCTTTAAGTTCAAGAATAATTTGAGGATAATACGGCGACAGCTTCGCATACTCCCAGAAATATTCCGCAAAATCACAGTCCACCACATCCCAAGGTTTCTGGTATCCAGCGAAATGGATCAGATACGGGCGTTTTCTCGCCTGTGTGTATGCTTCATAGATCTGTCTCGGTGCCATCTTGAGAATATCCATACGGCTGCGTCCTATCTCCTGCCAGTCCATCAGGGTGTTCCACTGCTGCGGTAAGTAGGTTACCTTGTTTTTGCACACGATATTCAGGATATCCTGATCGTGACAGCGATAGGAATGTGTCAATGCCATCTGAATCATGTCTTCCGAACTCATCGTCCTGCGAAGTCCGTCCAGATCAAGAATTAGGACGCCCGCCTGGAAATAGTCATACGGACTGTCCAGTCCCAGTGTCTCGGTCGCATAGGTCTGCCAGTTGTTCTGGTTCAGATTCAGCTGTCCTGCCACATCAATATCTTTAGCCGCTCCAATCACGGCTCCCTTCAAGTCAAAATCATACAATTCTGCCACATCATGATCGGCCACCATGTCACAGTCCAAATAGAGGATCTTATGGTAATTTGGCATGATCTCCGGAATAATCAGGCGGTAATATGTCTCTACGGACAAGTGCTGATCGACAAATAATTTGCCCGCATTGAAGTATTCACATACTCGGATGAAACGAATCGATATATTATGTTTGTCCCTGGCTGCCATGGAAATCAGATGCTGATTTTTCTCAGAAATGTCGTTGTACAGAATAATGATGTCATACTCTCTCTCCGGTGAGGCATTCGCGATCACCGAGCGGATCATGATGTCAAGATACGGTGAAAATTTATCATTGGCAGACAATACGATCGGCACGCCTGCTGGATAAACCGGCTCCAGAACCGCTTTCGGCGCTGTCTCTTTGAACAGGGTTTTCGGCAATTCTCCTGCCCGGATTCCCGGCTGTGTTTTCAGCCATTCATAGTAGATGCCGCAAAGGCGTTCTGCCAGATATCCCATCACCCGGTATTCTTCCACACTGTACCAGGTACTGTCTATCCGTTTTTCTGCCTCAAAAAGGATGTCAAAGAGCCATGCACAGTAATTTTTATAGATCTCTTTTTTCATGATGAACATGTTGCACTCATGGGCGGTTTCGGACTGCATATATGAATCTGCTGTCTGTGCAAATGCCGGATATTTTTCCTTTAAGATCTGCAGGGTAATATCCAGATCTTTCCGGTGCTGGAAAGGAACCATGCCATATTCATGGTACACATCCATCGGTTTTCCTTCTGTTTTGATCCGCGGATATCGGCGGCCACGGACGCTGATCACATCATATTTTGTGATCAGATCGCGCATAATCTCCGGCTGAAGTTTCATTTCCTCGATCGCTTCTTCTGAGATGCGGTCATAGGCGATATTTCCCCATCCATCATCTTTATTGAGCGACGGGTCAAATGCCAGATAGCGGCGATAATGGAAAAATCCATAGTAATCCGCCTCTTCGTTTTTCCAGGCCCAATACTGGGCCGTCAGCTCACAGTATGTCTTATTCCGTTCGGAAATATTGTCTCCCTCATCGTCATGCAGCATCCCCGGAAGTTTTTTTCCGGAGAGTGCCGTTCCTACCTGAATCGGGTATAAATATGGGGTTTCCGGCACATAGGCCGGTTTGTGGCAGACCACGTAGATCCGAATATCCGGGTTCTGTCCTGCTTGTTTTTCCATGTATATTACATTCCTTTCATCTACAGCATTTTGCGGGATTTTTATGCGTTTTCCGGCAGATTCAGGCTTTCCATATAAGCATCGCAGACGCTCTCTGCCTCTCCCTGCATGACCACATCGCCTTTATTCAGCCAGATCGCGTGATCGCAGAGCTGCCGCACCGTTGCCATCGTATGGGAGACGAACAAAAGCGTCGTACCATTTTCCAGCATATGATGCATACGTTCCTGACATTTTTCCTGAAATGCCGCATCTCCGACGGCCAGCACTTCATCGACAATCAGGATTTCCGGCTGCACGATCGTCGCGATCGCAAATCCCAGTCTCGCCGCCATACCGGATGAATAGTTCTTGATCGGCATATTCATGAAATCTTTGAGTTCTGCAAATTCGACGATCTCATCATAATGCGCATCCATAAATTCCTTGCTGTAACCGAGAACGGCGCCATTTAAATAAATGTTTTCCGTCGCCGTCAGTTCCCCGTCGAATCCGGCACCCAGCTCGATCAGTGGTGCAATGCTTCCTCTCACTTCTACCGTGCCGCGGTACGGTTTCAGAATACCGCAGATCAGCTTTAAAAGTGTCGATTTACCGGAACCATTCGTTCCGATGAGGCCCCACGCTTCGCCGCGTTTTACCTCAAAATTGATATCTTTCAGAGCCATAAATTCCTGAAACATCAGCTCGCGTTTGATCAGTTTTACAAAATATTCTTTCAAATTATCAATGCGCTCGGAAGCCATATTGAAACGGACCGCCGCATTTGTTACTTTTATGATTGTGTCTTTGTCCGATGCCATTTCTGCCTCCTAGATATATAAGATAAATTTATCCTGCGTCTTTAAGAATGCCCACACTCCAACCAGAAGTGCCACTCCGGCTGCCACAAATCCAGCCAGAATCAGGTACGGATCCGGCATCCGGCATTCCAGCACGATCTGACGGAACTGCGTGATATAGAAATACATCGGATTTAACGTCATAACCAGTTTCCGCAGCGCCTCCGGAAGCAGGGTAATCGGATAAAATAATGGAGTCAGATACATCCATGCGGTCAATACTGCGTTATAAATATGCTGTATATCGCGGAAGAATACACACCCCTGCGCCAAGAGCATTCCCAGTCCCAGGCAGAACAGATATTCCTGCAGAAGAATTACCGGAATAAATAGATAAAAAACATTCGGAACAACCCGGCATACCACAAATACGATCACTAGCGCCCCCAGTGCAAATACCATATTTACAAAGGAACTTGTAATTTTAGATACGGTAAATACATATTTCGGCACGTAGGTTTTTTTCAGCAATGACGCATTTCCGATAATGGAGAAGATCGCCTGTGTGGTTGATTCACTCATAAAGTTATAAAGCGTCTGTCCGATAATCAGGTATACCGGAAAATTGACAATATCAGACCGGAACATATTGGAAAATACGATTACCATGATAACCATAACCATCAGAGGATTCAGGATACTCCACAGGTATCCCAGAAAACTTCTCCGGTATTTCAGCTTAATATCTTTTGTTACAAGCTGCTGCATCAGGAAACGGTACTTATAAAATCCGCCCAGTCGTTTTAAAAACAAATTCATATCTTTTCCTCTTTCTTCGATTTTGCTTTTATTTCAAAAAAAAACCGCGCAGCAATACCCGCCGGAAACTTCCTGCCGGAAACAGACGGTTTAACTTACGCATATCTATTTTAATTTTTAAGTTGGTCGGTTTTAAACGAAACTCCCGTATATTCGATACTTCCTCCTCCTTTCCCGGTTCAGTATGATAGAATTTAAGATAAGGAAGCTCGGCACATTGTAGGCCTTTCTTCCTCTGGTAAAAGTAAAAGATACCAAACAACCGCTCCGCAAGATAGCCATACAGCCTTGGTTCCTGCGGTTTGTTTATCTCTTTTCTCTCCTGCTCGAATGTATCTAAAAGTGTAAAAAGCCATTCCATATAGGTATGGAACAGCTCTTTTTTCATGATATACATATTCATATAATAAATATCTTTGGAACTCATATATGCCTTTGCCGAATCTGTATATTCCGGGTAAACCCGGTTTACAATCTCCAGCATATGATTCAGTTCTTCTGCTTCATGATACTGGCAGTACTGGCGGTATACCGTCGTATTGATCCGCTCTCGGTAAACGGTCAGAAGATCGTATTTCATGATCTGCTGCGCCATCCACTCGGCTTCCATCCAATATGGTGTCAGATCGTCCCAGACGGAATCCAGCTCTATATACGGATGCTGGCGTTTTCCAAGGATTCGTCCACTCGCCATCACGGGGCAGACCCTGTGAAACGTCAGATAGCGGCGGTAATGAAAGAATCCATAATAGTCACAGTCTATATTTTTCCAAGCCCAATACTGTGCCGTCAATTCACAGTAATCCGGATTTTTCCCGGATATATTATCGCCCTCATTATCTCGATATGCCATATGTTCCAGACGTTTTTCCGTCAACGCCGTTCCCACCTGTACCGGATAAAAAATTGGATTTTCCGGTACATAGGTCGGCTTATGGCAGGCAATAAAAATGCGTATATCTGGTTGTTTTTCCATGTCTTATTTCCTGTTTATAGCTTTTTATTCCGTTATTTCTGTTCTTCTTTAACCCCTTCCGTACTCTCCTTCATCAGCATAATCTTCGGCGTCATGATAATCAGCTTCAGATCTTCCAGCACTGAATAGTTGCGTATATACGTCAAGTCCAGTTTCAGCTTGTCATAAGGGGTCGTGTTATATTTTCCATACACCTGCGCGTAGCCGGTCAGACCTGCTTTGACCTGCAGGCGGAATGAAAATTCCGGTATCTCTTTTTCCAGTTCTGCCGCCAGCTCCGGACGTTCCGGGCGCGGACCTACGATGGACATATCGCCTTTTAAGATATTGTAGATCTGCGGCAGCTCATCCAGGCGGGTTGCCCGCAGCACCCGTCCGATCGGCAGGATTCTCGGATCTCCTTCGCTTGCCAGCCGTGCCTTTCCATCTGCTTCCGCGTTCTGCACCATGGTACGAAATTTATATATCTGGAATTTCTTTCCGTTTTTTGTAAGGCGCGTCTGCTGGTAAATCACCGGACCGCCGTCGGTCATCTTAATACAGATTCCTACAATCAAAAAAATCGGAATCGTAATTACGATTCCGATGAGTGATCCGACGATGTCGATGATCCGTTTCATAATTTCCTGCTCTATCTGCAGTCCCTGATTATTCCGCGATAGGAGCAGCGGCGAATCAAACAGATTCAGTTCCACCGAGCTGCGAAGCAGAATGTCCGATATTTTCGGGACGCTGTATGTCCGGATATTCTGACCGAAACAATATTTTATGATATAGTTTCGCTCATGCGCCGGTATATCTCCGACAATCACACTATCGTATTTGGCGATCTCCGCTTTGATGCGTTCCGGTCCTTCGTGGTAGCTGACAATCTGGCTGATTATGTATTTATCTTCCCGCGCATTCATTTTTTCAATCAAATGATAATCCGAGTGATCGCCGGAGATCAGCAGCAACTCTCTCGGCGGGAACATGCCCCGGTACAGCCAGAGAAATGTCATCGTCCACGCGAGGATGATGATGACCGCCCCTATCAAATTGACCACCAGTGGCGCCGGTGCCGTAAATTTCTTATCCTGCACGCTGATCTGGAAATAGGTAATGATATTGGTAAATACCACCGCCAGTATCTGCGAGTAGATCAGATTGCCCCGTTTCAGGAGCGCTATCTTAAATCCCCCGTACAGCTGCATAAAGAAAATAAGCAGGAGTCCGTAGATGAATATCATCATCCAGTTACCCCTGCGGAAGAACGGCGCCCAGATGATCTTATTATACCAGTTGATCCAGATGACGCCGTAGAGTCCTGTCAGAAGCGCGACCAATATCAGGGCAAATCCCAGCTTGATCAGGCGCTTGTATTGCTCAAATTGATTCATGCTTTTGTGTTTTGGTTCCTTTCTTTTACTTATCTTCCGGCAGACGGATCCCCAGTTCTATCCTGCGCTTTTCTCCCAGAAGCCCGACCTCCACCATCACGATCCGCTTGCGGATGCGCTTGCGTACAATCTTTTCCAGAAAGAAGGATAATGGTCCCTGGGCAGTTAGGATGTTGCCGTCTTCGTCGAGGGTGACAAAGGAGCGGCGGACAAGACATTCATCCAACTCCATCATCTGGCAGAGCAGTTTCTTCTCTTCCTCCCGGATCGCCCAGAATTCACAGTCCGTCCGCAGGAGTTTGGAAAGCTTCGGGACCCGCTTTAACGCCAGAAAGAATTCCTCCGGCGTGTCGGTGTCCGCGATGACATAGGATGGAAAGAGCGGTTTCTGGTATGCCAAAAGTTCCCCGGCATTGCGCCAGACGCATTCCTGCTCAATCACAAAACAGGCGCGATACCCATTTCCTTTCAAAACGCGTTCGATGCATTCTGTCAGCTCCTGTTCCCTGCCTGTCTGTGTCTGGATCACATACCACATATCGCACTCTCCTTTGCATTTTCTCTGCTTTCAGGTGCACAATGGGTATGCTTCGCCATCCCGGAGCCGCCTTCTGGCTGCCCGGATACGATCTCGATCCATCCTATGTTCCATCTTTCATCTGACCATGACATTGATCACAGGCAGCTTACTCCATGTGCTTTTGGTATTGTATTTGACATCCTGGGCGGACAATCCCCGATTTTAAGGGATCTGTGCCCATGAAATATCGAGTTTATTATACTACGGTTTGTGGGAGGATTCAATAGAAGTTTCTGGGCAGGAATGTGGCGATATGAGGTGGTATCATTCGTGAACACTCCGCCCAGTAAAAACTGTCCCGACCGGTATCTCATTTACTTGTATGGATACTTTTGCCGTCACTTTGATGACCTTACGTTCATTATAAAGGAATTCTATCAGTTCATCCTTTTCAAATTCAACCGGCAATCCATTTATAATGGAATAATAGTATTTTCCAGTTTGCTCATTATAATTTACATTCTCTTCCTCTATACTTGGCGAACAAATAGAAACTTTCACCTCATGTAAGCATACCTGTATCGAATCTTCTTTCAACGCAATTCCATTTAACTCGCCAACTGTATATATTGTTTTACATTTGTCCAAAAACTCGTTAAACTCAGCTCTGTTTTTATAGTTACTATTCTTTAAGATAAGCTGCGAGCCAAAAAGCAAATATTGGTTATTAGCAGACAAGTATTCCATGAATTCCTTATCATTTTCAAAGTCCTTGAACCTGTTCTTTGTTTCTAAAGCCTTTTTGTTTAACAAAAACCTTTCAATACCACGCAAAAACGCTCCATCTATATCAAAGTAATATCCAGCAATACTCCTTTTCCCTACCAAATCAGTATAATCAGATATATTCAATAAATCTATTATTATCACATCATCCGTATCATCATTTTCTACCAGAATAGGAGCGAACCTCTCTCTGAGCCTATGAGCAATATCCCTTTGTATTTTTTTACCAATTTCCTCTTCATTAGTCTCATAATTTGCTTGTGATTCCATTGCTGATCTAAGACGTCTTTCTTTATGCTTTTTCTTAACCGCCTTTTCAAAGCTATCATACATCAAATTGACCTCTGCTTCTATCTGTTCATCCACCTTGTTTTCCATATAAATCATTTTAAATAGTTCAGTAAACATTTCCTTCGTCGTTTTTTCATTCGATTTAGAAACATACCAAATCATTCTGCTGTCATCAACATTTCTTTCCAATAATTCCGGCAAGTTAAATTCACAAGACATAAACACCACAAAAAATATATAAAACTCTGATATCACAGATTCAATCATCATCACTTTACTCGTTCCATTTTGGGAAAATAACTCGTACCCGTTCATTACATTTTCCATTTGTCTTAATATATCCAAGTTTATCCATTGTGAATTTTCAGCAAGAATATTCAAATAGTCTAGGAATGCATCTTTTATCTTCGGATCTTCCCAAATATTCCTTGCTGAATGTCTGATTTTTTCCGTAACACAATCATCATTTTCTCGTACTGCCAAGTAATATACATAGCAATGTACCGTCAGATAAAGCAGAAACTGGTATTTATTCGACGTAAGAACTTGTTTCATCCCCTGAAGATATAAACCTTGTTTTACAACCTCCTCCTGTCCATTCACCAGCATTCCATAACAATATCCAAAATATATCGAAAGCTTTGATTTTAAGTAAATCTCCTGTCGTTCTTCTGGAATGTTATATGCAGAAAAAAGATTCCTGTATTTTAAATCCACCGACCACAAACGATAATTCACAGTATTATTTTTGTTTTGCTGCTTCCCCAAATAATATCCCACATATCTGGCAAAGGAATTCAACTCTATAATCTCACTAGAAAACTTATATTCTAACCGCTTGTTCTTGGTTTCATTCTCACAATCCTTATTCTCTTCTTTATTCCCAAGCCATAGTGCAACTCTTTGTACTGTATCTGTAAAATGACCGAACATCATTCTTCTTTCAACACTTTCAATGCTCAGCTCATCCATATTTTGCATTAAATCGGCACCTATTTGTGAAAATAGCGAGAATTCTTTTCTATATTTTCCCGAAAAGCCTTGATTCTTTACGTTACATTTATAAATACATCCCCAAAGTATATCATACACATCTTGTATAAACTCAATTCCTCTTTCTTTAACAAGCACCTTCTCTGACCCCAGAAGACTATATGCCATATTATAAGACTGCTGCTCTATTGCTGACATGCATTTATCCATTCCACAGTCCCACAAAACCAACATGCATCTTTTAAAGATTTCATAATACTTTTCATAACTTTGTTTATCCTGGGAATCTAACTCCCTCTTCCAATCAAGAACAAACTTTTGATATACATCTAATTTACAATCTATCTTTGTATCGCTATCCAACACATAGTTGATATATGCTTCTATATCCTGATTCTGTTTATTTCTTCCCTCAAAGGCAGAGTACATTTCTAGTATAGATAATAATATTACTGCTAACGTAGCCACAAAGACGCCAAATACACAGTTATACAGTTTGAGCACATGAAAAAGTGCTCCTATCAATTCAAATCCAAGCAGCATGAAAATAAGCATTTTTTGCTTCAATTTCCACGGTTTTATGTTTAAATAAAAATCACTTACGGATACTCCCATATACGAATCAGAAATATTTCCTGTTATTAATGCAATTATTGCAATTATCAAGGTTGCCATAGATGCCTGTATCTGTAATATAGTTAACGAAAATGCATCTATATCATTTATAAAAATCCAGGCTTTTTCTTTTACAAGCGCATTCCAGTCACACCATCCACCCAACAAAAAACAGGCTGCTATGATTATCAATATCATACTCTCAAGGTTCCTATTTTGTTTACGCATTCTATTCCATTCACTCATAAGCCGTTCCTTCTCCATGTCTTTCCATTCTTAATTCAATCTGCATACTATTCAAATTTAGCTGTCAGGCACCTCGTGGATTCCCGTATAATTATTATTTACGGCCGCTAATATTGACTATACTTATTCTCTGTAATACTACAATTCTACAATACAATAAACAGCATATATCAGCAACATAGAAATTCATTTTTCCTCATGAAGAATTCCTTGCCTTTGTCAGTAACTGTAAAAATTTGAAAGAAGGCAAAGCAATCGGTGCTTCATCCAAAGCCAAAACACCGCTCTCTATTATTGATTCAACCATTCCCCTTCCCCTCCCCCTCTCCCTATGCTACAATACCCTTATCACACCACCCAAAGGAGGCTCTCACCCATGATCCCACAAACATCCGTCAACTGGACCGCATTTAACTACAAATACTCCACCAATCCCCAACACGCCTTCGAATCCCTCACCTACTATCTCTTCTGCCATGAATTCCAGCAGCCCTACGGTATTTTCCGCTACTTCAACCAGCCCCATATTGAAACAAATCCCATTCATGTGGGCGATCGCTATATTGGCTTCCAGTCGAAATACTATGCGGACAGTGTTACCATGTCTTCCAAAGAACAGGAACTGATCGGTGCTGTCAAGGGAGCCGTACAGAGATATCCAGGTATTACAACGCTTTATTTTTATATCAGCCGTGAGTTTTCTCCCAGTTCTAAAACGGACGATATCATGCCCTCCTATCAGAAAAAGGTGGAAGCAGTCGCTGAAGAGCTTGGCATTGAGCTTGTCTGGCGGGTTCCCAGCAACCTGGAAGCGCAGCTGATGCAGGATAATCAGCTTACCATTTGCCGCAATGTGTTTTTTCAGGTGGACTCTGCCGTACAGACCTGCTGTGAAAATCTTGTAAAACATAAAAGAGAGATATTTGATCACATTCACACCAGCGTAAGATATAGAGAAAACGATATTACTCTGGAACATATCCAACTAGACCTTAACTCGTTTCTAAATTCTGATGCGGTCATTTTGCTCATTGACGGAGCTGCCGGTTCCGGAAAATCGGCTCTGGTAAAACAACTTACGGATGGACTTACAAATGACTGCGCATTCCTCGCTTTTAAAAGTACCGATCTGGATGTGAATGATATCCTAAATTTTTTAACCCCTTATGGCGAATTAAATTTGGATGAAGTGATCGATGTATACAAAATGGCTGACACACGTGTGCTCTATATCGATGCAGCCGAAAAGTTTTTTATTTGTGAATATCAGGAAACGTTTGAGGATATCCTGAACCGCTTTATGGCGGCTGGATGGAAAATCATTCTGACACTCCGAACCGCGTACCGGGATTCTTTTCAAAACTCCCTATTACACGGCAGCAAGGTTCAGACCTATCATATCGAACCGGTTGACTCTGATAAACTGTCCACTTTATCCCATACCTATGGTTTTCAGCTGCCACAGGACAAGCGGCTGCTGGATCTGCTCTGTGCGCCTTTCTATCTGGGCTTATATCTGGCTCTGGGAAACCTCGAGGATGAATCGATGCGTTCTTTGAACCGTGAGGCATTCGAGGAAAAGATCTGGAATGATATCATCCGTAACAACCGGAAGCGGAAAGACAATCTGCCAACCAGAAGGGAAACGGCTCTTATTTCTTTGACCACGAAAATGCTTCAAAATGAGATTTATTATTATGAGATTCTCGCAGAGGATGATTCCGAGGCACTTTCTGAGCTGGAGAAAAGTGGTGTGCTGTTCCAGAGCGACGATGCCAGAAGATATTTGCACAGCCATGATGTATTTGAAGAGTTGGTTGTCGGTCATATTTTTACTGAACGCTACCGGCATGATACCCTGAATGAGCAGTTTTTTGCCGATTTCCACCCTTCTCTCCGCATCCGAAAGCTATTTCGCGGATGGCTGGCTGATTTTGCCGCTGTTCCAACCCATCAGGAGCTTATTTTCCACCTTCTCGACTGCGAACAGGTAGAGCGGATATGGAAAGATGAGATTCTCTTAACGGTTATCAGCACGGAATCTTTAAAAGAAGTTTATCAAAAGCTGACACAAAAGATGGCTGCAAACAACTATGAGCTGTTACGAAAACTTGCCATTTTAATCAACACCTGCTGCCACGCCGCAGAGAACTGGGAACAATACTGGAGTACTGGAAATCTGATTCCGTTTCGTCTTTCCAAGCCGTCCGGCTATGCCTGGCAGGCTTTGTTTGCTTTTTTGTTAGAGCAGAAAGAGACAATCCTCTGGGATGAACGTCTGATTTCCACCATCATTGAGGTACTGGATTCCTGGACCAAACACCTAGATCATGCCAAATCAGAAAATACCCGCATGGCGGGAGAAATCGGAGTATTTTTGTTTCAAAAAATAGCCAATGACAAGGATCTGCGGTATACCTTTGAAAAAGGGCAGGCAGAAAAGCTGCAGGATGTATTGGTAAATTCTGCATGGATGATTCAGGAACCCTTAAAATTCCTTTTTCAAATGGTAATAGATGAAAAAAAGGCGATGAAAATCATCATCCTCTTCCCCGTATGTATACGGACCTGGCAAAATGTGCTGTATCGGATATTTATCATTATGGAATGGTTCCAGCTGCAATGCCTGAAATCACGCTTCATCTGATGGCAAAATTGTGGGTTCGCTCCAATATGACTCTTCGTACCCATTACGCCCATCCTGATGTTGAAGAAGATTTCGGTTTAAATCCTCATCTGGACTTTTGGTATCAAACCGCAAGCGCTTATGCAACACCAATTATCCCATTGCTGCAAGCCGAACAAAATCTTGTAACTGATTGGTTAATTGATTTTTGCAATCAAGCTGGTAATTCCTACGCACATTCATCTTTAAATGAGGATTATGGGGAATGTACAAACATTACTATTTATGTAAACGATACACCTGTAGAACAAATTGCATCTGACCGACTCTGGAAAATGTACCGCGGAACTTCGGTTAGTCCAAATCTTCTGATTAGTCTCTTGATGGGGTTTGAAAAATGGCTTCTTATGGTTATCGAGCATTCAGAAACTCATATTGTTGTTAATTATTGCCGCTATATCCTGCAAAAGTCCCGCAATGTTATGTTGACTTCCGTGATCGTCAGCGCCGCGGAAGCTTATCCAGATAAACTATTCGAGATTGTCTGCGATCTTCTGCGCACAAAAGAGCTGTTTCATCTGGATTCGTACCGCTTTACTGCCGAATCTTCGGCTTCCTTTTTGTTGTCGGGAAAAGATCTTCTTGAAAAAGAACGGCTGGAGAGTAACCGCCTTTCCTTCAGAAAAAAGCGGCTGGAAGAGGTTATTTTATCGTATCAAACCAACGCCAGCGGTCTATCAAAAGAAGCCTTCGACTTGCGGAAGCAAACGCTGTATCAGGCGATTGACCGGGCGGCTGCCGATATCGATACCTGGTCATCCAATAACAAATTTGCCTATTACCGGATGGATTTAAGACGTTATCAGGAAATTGTTGATGTTCGGGAAAATGAGCACGGGCAGACACTCTGTACGGTTCTCCCTGATTTTACAGAAGACATGAAAGCATTAAGCCAGAAGAGCGCTGCCGCCTATGAACCTCATCTGAAATATATGGATTTACAGTTATGGAGCGATTATAAATTCCACCATGATGTTAAATTCCGAGAATATAAAAAGTATGAGAATGTCCGCACCATTTGCTCAGAGCTGAACGAAATCTGGGCATATATGGACGCTGAAGTTCGCAATGAGGAACTCTCTTCCGACGATATATCTGTGATCGTGCACCGCTTTACCGCGATCGCATCTTACACCAGTGCTGTTTTACTTCGGGATTTTAAGGAAACATTGTCACATGAAGATCGGACATTATGCGAATGTATCATTTTCTCTATTGGCGATTTATTTGCACACGCTTCTCACTTTGAAATTGTTCAGGCTGGCAATGGGATCGATGCGGTTGCCGTTGGACTGGTTCTTTTAAGCAATGAAGATAATATAAAAGCTGCAAATGACGGAAATCCTCTGTACCTGCTTCTTAAACTGGCACTGAATGACTGGAGTTACAACAGCCGTATCGCGAACGGAATCGCGTCAACCATCTGGGCGCACAGCCAGAATGCTGCGTGGCGTTTCCTATATCTGTTTTCACTCCTCGCCGATTCATATGAAGACGCGCTTTTGAAAAATGAGTCTTTTTCCAGCGATGACTTTTTCAAACAAAATGAGGGTGTAATTGCCCGTGCGCTCACGAAAGACTCAGTTGATATAACCGACCTTGATTTTTCCAAGCTCCAGAATATGACGATTTTCACGCTTCTTTCCTTGGTCTCTCCCCAAGCAGCAGAGGCATTTAAATTCGCGGACGCAACGAAAGCTCTTGTCATGGAACTTGTTTTTACAGATAACAGGGATTTACGCGCCGAACGCAGGGAACTTTCTGGATATACAATAAACTATGTTTCCTGGCTGGCAGATGTTCTGCTTCATTGTGAACAGGCAGAACAAGCAGGTCTGATCGATGCATTTTTCCAATATGCAGATTTGACTCGAAATGATAACTCAGGATATCTGCTCACCGAGCTCATCCGGATACAGGATATCAACGGGAAAACAGATACTTTCTGGAATGTATGGGAATTACTGAAACCTTACCTTCTTGCATTAAGCAGCAAACCACAGGGTTCTTTTGATGACCGCCATCCTTATGGACTGGATAAAGTGATTATCAGCTATTTATTTGGCAATTCTCCCTGGAGATCCGGCGTTCACCGATGCGCCTTCCTTCCAGAAGAAAAAGCGGCTTTCTTTGACGATTTTATCGACAAATCGGGAAGTCCCAAAGCCTTGTTCTACGCGATTTCCCGGCTGCTCTATACCGTTGGGCGGGAACCTTATATTGAGAACGGAATTGATTGGATGTATAAATTGGTCACGCGTGATCCTGACTGCCAGTTACCGCTTTATCAGCAAACCTTGTATTATATGGAAGAGTACGTCGGTCTTTTTGTATCACGCCATCGCATGGATTTCAGGAACGATGTGGAACTGGCTATGAAGACTCAGACGGTGCTGGAGTATATGGTAAATCGGGGATCGCAGATTGCTTTTTTCTTGCGGGAGTTGATTTAGAAGGATGAGGCGAGAAAAAACCATGCAATTGTCTTTGTGAGACTAATGCATGGTTTTCTCTTCCATCACCTATTTTTATTTGCAAACCCGGTTTTCCAACTGCCCACTCTGCACATAATGTGTATAGTAAGCCTTCAAATCATCTCCAAACACTGCCACCAGATCCGGGTTATTTGCCTTATACACACTAACATCGAAGTTCTCCGATGCCCTACGTCCTTCTGCCATACCGCACGTATAGAAATGCTCAAATAACTTCTGCGAATCAGAGCCAACGACCGACTGCAAATCTGGATTATTCATATAATAATAATTTGCATCAAACACCGGCTGATACGTGTTCATCTGTTCCGTTACCTGATTCTGATTACCTGCGGACTGTGTCTGAGTCTGCGTCTGCGTCTGCGTCTGACCGGACGTATTTTCATTCGAAACTGCCCCATTCTTATACGGGCAGACTCCATTTGGATGAAGATGTGCCTCATGGTCGCCACAATGATAATGATAACTTCCCAGACCGCTCTTATTCTTGTAGTCATGATGTCCGCCCTGTGCATCCGTCCGTCCCGGATGCGCCTCAACTGTAATCATCGTCATGTTTGAGACAGTCGCGAACGATGCCGTCAGCATCATGCAGGATAAAAGCGCGGTTCCAAACTTTTTAAAACGTTTCATAATAACTCCCCCTTGTAACTGTAAAATGAAATGCTCTCCGTTTTGATTGTAACATTTCCATACAGAAAACACAAGGAAATCACCCTCATATCGTGTTTATTTCGTCATACAACGCAATGCAATTGCTATCACACAGTCGGCACACAGCTTGTCCCTCACTCCTCCAAATACCCCATCAACTCCTCAACCACCTTATACACCGTCGTCCCCGGATCATACTCTGATGGCACATCTTTCCCCTCACGAAATCCATCCATACGTCTCTTAGCATTTTTGATCGCTATATTGACGCCGTCATATTGATTTACTAAATCGAAAATCTCTTCACAATTTTTATGGTAGGTTCCATCCCCCAAATTATATTGCTTGAATATCTCATTGAGTTTTTCACACCAATCATCCCTATGAAGCGCAGTATCCGCATAATTGAAATGTAAATAAAGCCAATATTCGAATGACTGATTGCTCCAAGCAATTTTATATCCCTTTTCTTTTCCCAGCCGGATTGCCTCATCAAAATCTTTAAAATCGTCTTTATCAAAAACCACCCATATATTCTGATAAAACACCTTTGAATCTTTTACTATCTCTTCAGTTGCTTCTATCAACCGACTGGTGCTGCACCCTT
>ULVC01023317.1_pt1 | contig 16391 bp, 10 predicted proteins | sample 1958821 | NCBI WGS metagenome assembly ULVC01 (sample SAMEA4835769, study PRJEB28245) | human gut metagenome | biome: gut microbiome; material: fecal sample | place: Denmark | collected 2008 | reverse complement strand
ATGCCCATTCGGAGGTGTGGAAAACTTTCGAGGTGCGATATTAGGCGGTCAAAAAGTTTGGATTTCGGAGTGTTCGCGTTGTATCTTTGCATCAACCATATAAAGGCTGCGCGACAGTACGGTTAAACTGTACGTCAGCCTAAACGGATGAAAAAACAATATTCCTTATTTATTCATTCAGCGTTCTTTGACATTTTGTTACAGCAGAAAGTAGGGCAGGTAGGCCTGTCTGAAACCCGGGATACTTTGTTGAATTGTACCACATGTTTTTGCGGCTGAGCCTCTTCTAACTTGTTGAAATCGAATTGCGCATAACCCGTGTGGATACAAATTTAAGTTGCGTTGCCAGTATACCCTCTTTATGGGATATTTACGCTAAAATCCGATAAAAATGACATGTTTGCAACCAGGTTGCTAAAAGAAACTATTATTTTTGCAGAAAATATGAGCAGATTGGCTCAATAATAGGATAATGACTACACGTTGAATCGTGTTTTTTTGATATATAACGCATGACGCAACCCCGGCACTTATTCAGAATTTGGGTAGCTATCAGTTTGATATTGGTGGCTATGCTCGTGCCCCATCATCATCACGCTGATGGGGTGGCTTGCGTGACCCTTGAATTCTGCGACGCCCCGGTTGTACCGCACGAACCAGCCCGACACGACGACTGCCAACACACTCACGGCAGACACAACGGAAGTTCAAGCGGAAACGAGGGTGGTAACAGCGGACATTGTTCGCTGAAAATGCCCGTGGTCAAAGTGATGGGGCAGCGCTATGATGCGCATGACCTTGCTTCGGCTCATTTATTATTGCCGGTGCTTTTTGGCAGTTTATTGCCCGAACCGGCTTTTGTTTGGCTCGAACCCCGTAGTTGGGTAGCCCAATTTGTACATGCCATTTGCCGCGAAGGCAAACATCAGCCCCGGCGGGGGCCCCCTTCATCGTGGTTTGACAACCGAGCCTGATACGCATATTTATAATATTTGCAGTCCTGCATATCTGTATTTCTGCAGTTCTGCATATTTTCATTTTCTGCAGTTCCGTAACTTGCAGACTTTTAGTCCTTCAGACTTGGTTCGTCCTTTTTATTTTAATTTGTCGGCATCACTTTGTGTAGATGCCGACCGCATTCCTTATTTCCTTTTTTAAAAAGTTTACAATGAAACGATTCCTTATTATAAGCATGGCTTGCTTGCAGGCTATGCTCTTCACTGCATGCCATTCGGCACACAACCACGATGAACACGCCGACGAACACGGACATGAACACGGAGCCGATGAAATCAGCTTCAGCCCCGAACAAGCCAAAGCAGCCGGTTTGCAAGTCACGAAATTGCAGGCTTCGGAATTTGCCGAAGTAGTCGAAGTGAGCGGACGCGTATTGCCCGCACCCGGTGCCGAAGCCACCGTGTCTGCCACCATGGCCGGCGTTATCAGTTTTGCTACGGGCGAACTTACCGACGGTATGTCCGTGCGCAACGGTCAGCCCCTGTTCCGCATCAGCGCAGCCAACATGGCCGATGGCAATCCCGCCGCTGCCGCGCAAGCCGAACTTCAGGCCGCACGCACCGCACTTGATCGTGCTGAACGTTTGGCCAAAGACCAAATCATCTCGGCGCGCGAACTCGAAGATGCCCGTCTGCGCTTTGCCACCGCACAAACCACTGCCAAAAGTTTGGGCGGCGCATCGCAAACTCGCACTGTGGGCGCAAACATGAACGGATATGTGAAGAACGTGATGGTGAAACCCGGCGACTATGTGTCGGCCGGACAGCCTCTTGCCACTGTCACGCAAAACAACCGCTTGCAGCTCCGTGCCGATGTGCCCGAACGCTATTATACGCTGTTGCCCAACATCACCACAGCCAACTTCCGCATGGCTTACGAGGAAACAAACCGCACCTACGCTTTGAGCGAGTTGGGCGGACGTTTGGTGTCGAAGGGCAAATCGAGCAACGATTCTTCATTCTTTGTGCCTGTTACTTTTGAGTTCAACAACCGTGGAAACATTGTGCCCGGCAGTTTGGCTCAGGTGTTCCTGAAAGGTGCCACCCGTCAGGGCGTGCTGGCCGTGCCCAACGAAGCCATTACTGAGGCACAGGGACTCTACTTTGTGTATCTGCAAATTCATCCCGACGCTTACCGCAAACAAGAGGTGAAACTCGGTGCCACCGATGGAGTGCGTACCGAAATTACCCAAGGCCTGAAAGCCGGCGACCCCGTGGTGACAAAGGGCGCAACGCAAGTGCGACTGGCAGCCAACGCTACCGTAATACCCGAAGGACACTCGCACTAATCCTTGACGCATTTTTTACACAAAATCCTAAACACGAAGAATCATGCTGAATAAAATCATATCCTTTTCGCTTCGCAACCGGCCCGTTGTGCTGTTCTTCACAGCCCTGCTGCTGATTGTGGGCTCATGGACGGCCTGGCGTATGGAAGTGGACGTGTTTCCCGATCTCAACGCCCCAACCGTCGTTGTAATGACCGAGGCCCAGGGCATGGCGTCCGAGGAAGTGGAACGTCTGGTTACTTTCCCCATCGAAACCGCCGTCAACGGTGCCACCGACGTGCGCCGCGTACGTTCATCGTCGACCACCGGCTTCTCAGTGGTATGGGTGGAATTTGACTGGGGAACCGACATTTACCGCGACCGACAAATAGTTTCCGAAAAACTGGCTACCATCGGTGACGCTCTGCCCGACGGTGTGGGCAGTCCGACGCTCGGCCCTCAGTCGAGCATTATGGGCGAAGTGATGTTTGTGGGTCTTACGGCCGACTCCACCTCGCCCGGTGACCTGCGCACCCTGGCCGACTGGACCGTGCGTCCGCGTCTGCTTTCGACGGGCGGTGTGGCCCAGGTTACGGTGATGGGCGGCGATCTCATGGAATACCAGGTACGTATGCTCCCCGACCGTATGCGCCACTACGGTGTGACCCTCAACGAAGTGCTGAATGCAGCACGCAATATGAACCGCAATGCTGCCGGCGGTGTGCTTTACGAAAGCGGCAACGAATACATTGTGCGCGGTGTGCTCACCACCACCGACACGCTCGAAATGGGACGTGCCGTGGTAAAAACCACTCCGCAGGGCGAACCCATTGTGCTGGCTGATGTGGCTAACGTGACTATGGGTTGTAAAAGTCCGCGTATGGGTATGGCCTCAGTTTCGGGAAAGCCGGCTGTGCTGCTCACCATTACCAAGCAACCCTCGACCAGTACGCTCGAACTCACTGAAAAACTCGATGCTGCCATGGCCGACCTCAAAGCCTCGCTGCCCAAGGACGTAAAAGTTGACACACACCTTTACCGTCAGCAGGACTTTATCGACGCTTCCATCTCGAACATCCGCCAATCGCTCATCGAAGGCGGTATCTTCGTGGTACTTGTGCTTTTCATCTTCCTGATGAACGGCCGCACCACGCTCATTTCGCTCGTTACCATTCCTATATCGCTGCTCGTTACCATTCTTGTGCTCAAGCTCATGGGGCTGACCATCAACACCATGAGTATCGGCGGTATGGCCATTGCCATTGGTTCGTTGGTCGACGATGCTATTGTCGATGTGGAAAATGTGTTCAAGAACCTCCGCCTCAATGCCCAGCTTCCCCCTGAGGAGCGCAAGTCGAAGATGGAGGTAATCTTCAACGCCTCGCGCGAGGTGCGCATGCCCATTCTCAACTCCACGCTCATCATTGTGGTCAGCTTCATTCCCCTCTTCTTCCTGTCCGGACTCGAAGGCCGCATGCTGGCACCGCTGGGCGTAAGTTTCATCGTATCGCTGTTTGCCTCGACCCTCGTGGCCCTTACGCTCACCCCTGTGCTTTGCAGCTATCTGTTGAAAAATCCTGCCGGCAAACTGAACAATGCTATCAGCAAGGAACCCCGCTGGGTAACCGCCATGAAGCAAGGCTACCTGCACATGCTCAGCTGGGCCACCGGTAAGGCATCGCGCGGCATACTGGCCGTTACGGGCGTACTGGTAGTGGTTACGCTGGCCCTCTTCTTCACGCTGGGCCGTTCGTTCCTGCCGCCGTTCAACGAAGGTTCGTTTACCATCAACGTCAGCACCCTGCCCGGTGTATCGTTTGCCGAGAGTAACCGCATTGGCGCACAAGCCGAAAAACTCATTATGCAGGTGCCCGAAGTCAAGGCTGTGGCCCGGAAAACAGGCCGTGCCGAACTCGACGAACACGCATTGGGCGTGAACACCAGCGAAATGGAGGTGCCCTACGAACTCAAGGAACGCAGCAAGGACGAGGTGATGGCCGACCTGCGCCACCGTCTGAGCACCCTGCCGGGTGTGAGCATCGAAATTGGTCAGCCCATTTCGCACCGTATCGACGCCATGCTGTCGGGTACGAAGGCAGGCATTGCCATCAAGATTTTTGGTCCCGACCTTTCGCAGCTTCACAGCTTGGGCGTGCAGATACAAAATGTCACTAAGGGCGTAGAGGGCGTGACGGACTTGAACGTCGAACAGCAAATTGAGCGTCCGCAGCTCGTTATCAAGCCGCGCCGCACGCTGTTGGCACAGTATGGCATCACCTTGCCCGACTTTGCGCAATATGTGAATGCAGCCTTGGGCGGTGAAGTGGTGAGCCAGGTGCAGGACGGCATCAAGACGTTCGACCTCACGGTGCGCATGGCCGACAATGACATTGCCACTATCGACCGCATTCGCGGTTTGCTCATCGACACGAGCGACGGACGCAAGGTGCCCCTGGCTGAAGTGGCCGAAGTGGTTTCGACAGCCGGTCCCAACACCATCAGCCGCGAAAATGCCCAGCGAAAACTCGTGGTTTCGGCCAATGTGGCCGGGCGCGACATGCGTTCGGTAGTTACCGATATGCGCGAAATCATTGAGCGCGAAATCACCCTGCCCGAGGATTACCACATAGAATATGGCGGACAGTTCGAAAGTGAATCGGCTGCTTCGCGTATGCTGTTGGGCCTTTCGATCATCAGTATCATCGTGATTTTGCTGTTGCTTTATTTGCAGTTCCGTTCGTGGAAGCAAGCCCTTGTGGTGATGTGCAATCTGCCCCTCGCCCTCATCGGCGGTGTGCTGGCACTGGTGTCGACCGGTGGCGTACTGAGTATTCCGGCCATCATCGGTTTCATTTCGCTGTTCGGCATTGCCACGCGTGGCGGTATGTTGCTGGTTGACCGTTACAACGAGTTGGCCCACAGCGGACTCAGCCGCAGCGAAGTAATCCGTCAAGGCTCGCTCGACCGTTTGTTGCCCATCATCATGACCGCCCTGTCGTCGGCCCTGGCCCTGATTCCCCTGGCTTTGGGCAGTACTTTGCCGGGTAATGAAATTCAGAGCCCGATGGCACAAGTCATGTTGGGCGGTTTGGTAACGAGCACGTTGCTCAACCTCGTGGTCATTCCCATCATTGCCCCGATACCGACGGCTGCCCAACCGGTGGCTGTTGCTGCTGAACCTGCAGACGGACAGGCTGATTCGTCAAGCACCATTTAATTCACCACACATTCTTTATGTTATGAATATATCAAAACTATTATATATGCTTGCTGCCGCAGCCTGCCTGTTTCCGCTTCAAGCCGAAGCGCAGTCGGAATCGTTGCTCAAACTCATTGAGGAGCACAACACGACGCTGGCCACGCAGCGCCGACAGCTCGAAGCCACATACGCGGAGAGTCGTTCTGAAAACCGCCTTTCCGACCCCGAAGCCGAAGTGGGCTATTTTTTCGGTTCGCCCAAGGGCATTCCTAACCGCGTGAACGTGAGTGTCAGTCAATCGCTCGATTGGGGTGTCATTACGGGGCGGAAACGCAAACTGGCTAAGGCTACCGACCAAATGGCCGATGCCTCGTATGCTGCCTTGCGCCGCACCATCCTGACCGAAGCCGAACAGTTGTTGACGCAGGCGGTGTATCTCAACAAACTGTGTAGCGAACTTCACCGCCGTTCTGTGCAGGCCGATGCTTTGGCGGCGGCCTACGAACGCAAGTTCAGCGAGGGCGACATCAACCGCCTGGAGGTGAACAAGGTGAAACTTAATGCTTCGGTGGCGCTGGCGGCTTTGCAAAAGGCTGAGGCCGAGCGCAACGAGGTGACGCTCAATTTGCAAAAACTCAACGGCGGTATGCCCATTTACTGCACCGACACGCTTTACGCGGCCGATTCGCTGCCCGACATTCAGCGCATGCTGGAGTATGCCACCGAGCAACACCCTGAAGTGGTGGCGCGCAAGGCTGCATTGACGCAGCGCACCGAACAGCTGCGGGTGACGAAAAGCGAATCCTGGCCTACGCTGAGTGTGGGCTTTTCGGGCGAATATGTCAAGGATTCGCGTTACAGCGGACTGACGCTGGGTGTGAGCATTCCGCTTTGGGGAAACAGCCGCACCAAAGTGAAACAGCGCAAAATGGAACGGCAGGTGTCGGAACTCGACTTGGCTGATGTGCAAACGCAACTCGGGGCCGACATTCGCACACGCTATGCCACGGCGCAAAGTTTGTTCGAAACGGCGCAGCGACTCAACGAGCAGATTGCTTTGACGGCCAATGCCGAACTCTTGGACCGCGCACTGGCCGAGGGACAGATTTCGGTGATGGATTACTTGCTCGAAACCTCGTTCTACTATAATGCGCGCACAGCCCAGCTCGAAGCGGAGCGCGATGCGCAACTGGCCGCAGCCGCTTTGCGCAGCTACATGCGCTAAACTTCATGAACTTATTGCCCCCTCGGGTTTGCACTTTTCCGCTGCCTCTTTGCCTCACAAAGGGCAAGGGAGGGCGGTATGAAATACAGAAAAACCGCAGCACCTTCAAAAGTGTTGCGGTTTTTTTTTGTCGGGTGGTTCTATAAAATGCTCATTTTTTTTGAACCACTCTGTAAGTATAAACTAATTTTCAACATCTGCTTCATATCTACTCATCGGTTATGAAAGCAGAAAATACTGTTCGTTGAACTTAACGCAAAAATAGGCGTTTGAACGACAAAACAAACAGCGAGAACAGGGTGATGGCTACTGTAATCATAGTGCGTCAATATTTAATGCGTGTTCACCACTTGCGTGGTTCATTTTTTCCTTGTATTGCCGAAAAGCCGCCTCCACGTCGTCCATGCTGATGTGCAGTTGCAGCATACGCATAAAGAAGTCGGGCATCACTTGTTCGCGAAAATCCTTTTGCCTTTCGGTCAGAATCAGTTGGGTGGCATCGTTCGCCACATAGTAGCCCATGCCGCGTCGTGCGTAGATAATGCCGCGCTGCGCCAGGAGGTCGAAGGCCTTGACCGTGGTGTTCACGTTTACTTCGAGCAGTGCAGAGTATTCGCGTACACCCGGAACCCGCGTTTCGGGGGGATAGGCTCCCGAAAGCACCTCGTCGGCCAAACGTTCGGCTATTTGCTGGTAAATGGGTTGTCCGTCTTTGAATGTCATGATGTAAGCAAATAAAGGGGGTTAGAAGAATTTACGGGGAATCACCGTCATGCGCTTGAACAGGTAGTAGCTCAGCCATACGAAGACAACCGACACCACAGTGTTCACTGCATTCTGCACCCAGAGAATCGTGTTGAGGTCTTTCATTGAATCGGTTGTAGTGATGGTCATGAGCATGATAGTGCCGTTGAACAAAGCGAAGGTCACCGTGCTGATGCACATAATGAGCAGCCAGGTCTTGACAAAGGCATAGGTGCGGAATATGGCCGAGCCAAACAAGAACCATGCGAGATAGGAAATGGCGGAAATCACCATGCTAAACAGCCAGGCGTAGCCGGCCTCGTCGATGAACATGTTGATGCCTCGGATAAAGTTGGCGCCGTTTTCGGCCATTTCGCTGCAATAAGCAGCATAGCCCAAACCGATGTTCAAGTCGGCAGTGATGAAAAAGAGCAGGCGGAGCAAATCGGCCACAAAAAAGGACAATAGGTTCATCACAAACACGCCTACCGTACACATGAGCAAACGCGACAGGTACTTTTCGGTGTTCGTGGCCGGAATCATGAAGTAGGCAATGCGCTGCTCCTTTGTTTTGAGATTGTTCCACAGCAGCGACGAACCGATGAGCAGCAGCAAACAGCTGGTGATGCCGAAGGCCATGAACGAACTGAGCACGAGGTGTTCAAGGTCATTACCGCGAACGGGAACGGCGGATAGGTTGGCTATTTTGAACACCAGAAACTGCCCGATGAAGTGGGCTATCAGGCAACCGGCCGTAAAGCTCAAATAGGTTTTGCCGTATTGGTGAAGGTCGAGTTTCAGTAAGCGACCAAAGCGGGTCATATCAAAATTTTTCATTGTTGCAAAAAGATTAAGTGATGAGGCTGTACAACGTAAAAACGGCGGCCAGTTATTTACAGCAGTTCAGCAGGCAGTTTACCACATTGTGCACAGTTAAATAGCAGTTCCAGGTTCACCGGCGTTTCATTGTCCGGACAGTGATTCAGCGTAATCAGCGCGTTGCCCTGAATGGAGGGTTGCACGTAGAGTGCATCGCTGATGTCGGCCCCGATGGGACGTTCTTCGAAGCGCAGCACCCGGCTGATTTCGCTCACCGGGCGATTGAGCAGCAGCTGGCTTTCGCTGAGCATCAGCACATGGTCGATGAGCATGGCCACGTCGGCCACCTGGTGTGTCGAAATAATCAGCGTGCGGTCGTCGGTAAGGTGGCGCGTCACCACTTTGCGAAACAGGCTTTTCGACGGAATGTCCAGTCCGTTCGTCGGTTCGTCCATCAGCAGCAAGCGGCAATTTGTGGCCAGCGCAAAACTCATGAATGCCTTTTTCTTTTGTCCCATCGACAGTGCACCGAGGTGCAGATTCTGCGGAAGTTCAAAGTCAGTGAGGCATTGGTTCAGAATTTCGTGGCTGAACTTAGGATAAAACGGTGCGTTCAGGTCGACGTAGCGTTTCAGCGGAATGTTCGGCAAATCGAATTCCTCGGGCACGAAGAACGTTTCGCACAGCATTTCCGGTCGTCGTTCGCTCGCCTCGAGCGTCAGGTTTCCGTCTTCGGTGGTAAACTGCACATGTCCTTGCTGCGGACGGAGCAATCCCGCCATCAGGTAGAGCAGCGTGCTTTTGCCCGTACCGTTTTTGCCCAGCAATCCATAGATGCGTCCGGGTTCGATGGTTAAACTAAAGTTCGAGAGTACCGGAGCCAGTCGCCGGTGATAGCTGAAGTTGATTTGATCAATGTTTATCATAACAGGTAAAGGGTTTGATGGTGAATATTTCGTTTGTAAGGTTGCGCTCCGAAGTCCGTGACGCACCGTTGTCGGCACGCGCTCTTTCGATGCGCTGATTCATTAAGTGTAATGGTGTATTACTTTAATATCACACCGCAAAAGTATGTGGTTTTTTTTTACTATGCAAGAAATTCGGGAAAAAAATAACGATTTAGGTGTAATATTTTCTTAGTACACCATGATGCATTGCATGAACCGATTGAAAATCAATGCTTTATGGAAAAATGATATTGGGCGAAAAAAATGAAGAATCCTTGTCAATGGCTTGTTGCGCGTCGTTGGCATCAGGTTTCAAGGCTTCTGAAATGCGGTTTTACGGTCTGTACTTTGTTTGTGCGTTCTCCAAAGCAGGCATTTCCTATAAAAGAAAAGCAATTCGCGTTGGGAGGTTGCGCAATCCGTAGTACTTGCAATCAGTTCCGCGTTTGTGAAGCTCGTTTCAGTTTTAACAAAAATACGAATAAATGTAAAAAATCAAAGGGGATGTCGATGCGTTTTTCAGTGCGAAACACGCGGGCGCGAAACCAAGGTTGTGGTGATTCTGAAAGTGTTGGTTATCAGTAGTTCCAAACTTGTTAAAACTGGCTTGGAACTAATTTCAACAAGCTTGGAACTAATTTCAACAAGCTTGGAACTAATTTCAACAGGCTCGGAACTAATTTCAACAAGCTCGGAACTAATTTCAAGAATCGCGGAGTAAATTTCAAGTATAGCCCGCCGCGTGTCTCAAATCGCTGCAAGCATAGCAAACAACGGGCGTGTTCTTTTGATTTAATTTCACAAATGCAAACCTTGGGTATTTAACATAAGGAGCAAAGGGGAGCGTGTCGCCACTAAAGCATGAGGGCGGAGCAGGCGGATGATGTAAGCCCCCCCCTGTCGTTTGTTAAACATGAAACTACGCATTTGCCATGCGCGCTATGTTGCGCGAGGACGAAGTGATATAGCCCAAAAAAAGTCCGACACTTGCAGGGTGCAGGTGTCGGACACGAAGGGAAATACGTTGCGTACAGCTGGGCGAAGTAGGCAACGTGAATAAGATGGCGTGCGTCAGGGTTTGGCCGAAAAACTGAAGCGCAAACCGCCTTGCATGCTGAACTGCCACGGCTTGTCGTGACGGATGGACGGCAACGAACTGCCATCGGACACATAATAACTTACACCAGGCTCAAAGTACAAACCTATGTTGCGCGTGACGTTGAACTGCAAACCGGCTGAGGCATTGAACGATGCTTGCCAAAGGCCGCGGCCCAACTTATTGTGGTAGGCCGATGAAGAACGATAGGATTGGTCAATGCTGTATGTGGTGCTTTGCGTGCCGCTTACGCATTTTTCAATTTGAAATCCGGCTGTGGCGTAGGCATTGAACGGACGCGAACTGAAGATGGTGTAGCCCGCTTGTATGGGGATGCCTACGTAGTGCAACCGCTGCTCGGTGACGAAGTACGAAGCGTCTGAACCTGAGGTGATGTCGGTGGTAAGGCGCGTATAGGTGAGTCCGGTGCTGACAAACCATTTTTGAGTGATGGGAATGGCTATGTTTAAACCAAACTGAAAAGGCACATGGTGATTGATGCGCGTGTTGACTTCGCGATTCAGGTTTTCGGCCACCACCAAGTCCCAGTCGTTGTTGCCCGATCCGTTCGGGTTGTTTCTGTACGAGTAGTCGAGGCTTTTGGCCATGTAGCCTTTCATGCTCATGCGGTTGGCAGGATGAACCTGGGCGTTGACCGCGAGTTGAGGCGTGTGGTTGGTGTTTCGCTGCAACGAAGGCATTGGGCGAGCACGGCGAAAAACGGCGTGTCCGCTGTGTGTGCGATTTAAGTGTGAACTTCGGGTTTGTCTGTCCTGTGAGTACGGCGCTGGTGTATCGGTTTGTGGTGCGTCGGCAGCCGTTTGCGCTGTGGTGTCAGCTGTTTCGGAGTGGCTGAGCCGAGCTACGTCAACAGGTTGGTCGGCAGTTTCGCCGGCAGGTTGCGGCATCATGCGGCAGGTGGCGGGCATGGCAGCTTCGGGCGCAGCTTGTTTGGCGCTGTGTGCCAGGGTAGGGGCTGAAGCAGCTGCGGGTGCGGAAACCTTTTGGGCAACCGTTGGCCGGTGCGTGGGCTTGGGCGCTTCGTGTTGTTTGACCACTGACGCCACTTGCTGTGCAGCATGCTGGGTGAGCGGTTCGTTCGGTTGCAGCAGCAAGGCCACGGTAAGGCATGCGGCTGCCGAAACAGCCGTGCTGACAAACCAGGGACGCAGGTAAAAGGGCCGAGGCTTGCTCGACGGCACGGGCGGAGCAACGGGAAGTTCGTTGAGTGCCTTTTCGAGTTTTTCCCACCCCATGGCGGGAGGAGGCGTCCGGAAATCGGACAACCTATGTCGCAGGTTATCTTCCCAATTATCGAGGTGGTTCATAAGTCGTTCAGATTGATGTAATTCAGAATTTTGTCTTTCAGTAATTTCTTCGCTCTCAGGTACTGCGAAGCCGAAGTGCTTTCCTTTATATTCAGTTTTTCGGCAATTTCGGCGTGGCTCCAGCCTTCAACCAGGAAGAGGTTGAGCACGGTGCGGTAGCCGGTGGGCAGTTCGGCAATGAGCTGCATGATAACGTCGGTGCTGATGTCGGGAGGTGCATCGTTGTCGTCTGCTCCCATGTCGGGCACTTCGTCTATGTCGTCTGTGGCCAATCGTTTTTCCTTTTCAAGGGCGCTGAGCACATGGTTTGTCATGACTCGTCGCACCCATGCAGCCAACGTGCCTTCGCCACGCCAGGTGAATTTGCCAATCTGACTGAAAATTTGCAGGAATCCGTCGTGCAGCAAGTCCTCAGCTTCGTCGCTTTGCCCCACATAACGGCGGCATAACGACAACATTTGCCCTGCAAGACGCTCGTAAAGCTCCTTGCGTGCCAAATTGTCGCCTGCTTGCAGGCCCTTTGTGAGTTGTTCTTCAGTCATTATGTCTATCACATTTTGCTTGCAGTAGCTCACTCAAACAGCCGGGAAGTTGCCGTTGGTTGGCAGGTTGTTCAGCACTTCTGTTGTATATATAACAGCATTAAACTGAAATCTTGCACACTGGCACGGAGTTTTATGCAGAAAAATCAAAAAAAATAGGCAACTTCACAGAGGTTGAGGTGTCTTGTCTCTGTACCGGAATAGGCACGCTTGTTGATTTTTTGCATTGCGCCAGAGCGTTACTGCAGTTTCATGGTGTAGAGTGGGCTTTGCTGCTTTGTTCGTTTTCGGACAAAATAAAAACCGAGATAAATCAGGCGATTTACCTCGGTTGTGTCGGAAAGAGGCGACTCGAACGCCCGACCCCTACGTCCCGAACGTAGTGCGCTACCAACTGCGCTACTTTCCGATTGCGATGCAAAATTACGTCTTATTTTTAATTTAACCAAATATTGAACGATTTTTTTGCATCTTTATTTTGTATTTGTTTTCCAGACGCTGGTTGTAAGCGTGCGAAATCGGGCTGTGTGCGGAGTAAATTCATTGCCCCAGTCATTGGGTCAGCGTCGGAAGTTATTTTTGCGGTTCAGAAGTTTTCACCGTGACGTCGATGACCATTTTGGCATTTTTCGGGTCGTTGGTGATGAGCAGAATGCGGCGGCGACCTTTGAAGTACGAGCTATTGGCATTGATGCTGATTTTCAGTTTCTGCTCGTCGCCCGGCTTGATTTTCTGCTTGTTCAAGCTGACACTGATACCCGGGTTATACACCTGCAGCGCGCTGATAATGAGCGGCGCATTGCCCGTGTTGCGGAGCACGAGTTCGCCCGAAGCCTTGTTCTTTTTGTCGAGCGGACCGAGGGTGATGTGCGTGCTGTCTATTTCGACTACCGGGTGTGCGCCGTGGGCCGAAGTCATTTCCTTAAATTCAGGAAGCAGGGTGGCCGATACGTTGATTTCGGTTTCCTTGCTCACACGGTCGCCCATGAAGCGGCTCAGGTAAATGCTCGTTTGCGTCAGTCCCATGGCGGGCAGTTCGTCGCTGTTGAGCGTGATGAGCATGCGGCCCATGCGTCCGGGGCGAATCACGTCGGGGGCGGCCACAGCCGTAAGGTATTTAGGCAGGTGCATGAGTTCCGGACGGTAAGTTTTTTTGCCCGAGTTGAAAATCTGCAGGGCAAACACCGGTTGTTCGCCGCGGTTCACGTCGTCGAACTCCACGTTGTCGGTACTCAGAAAGTAGTCGCCTATTTTAAAAGGAAACTCCACCGAAGGCTCCGCTTGCGTCATCGAAACCTGTCCCATGATGCTCAGGTAATGCGGAATGGAGTCGAGGTTGGTGTAAACAGCCAGTCCCTTGGTGAAATGACCCAGCATTTCGGCATCGTAGGTAGCCTCGATGGTGCCCGTGCTGCCCGGTCCGATGGGCGTGCGCGTCCAGTTAACGAGCGTACAGCCGCAGTCGGGGTGAACGTCTTTGATAATGAGGTCGGCAGTGCCTTTGTTCGTTACCGTGAAGGTGGCGGTGCGCGGGCTGTGCCAAAGCAGCGTGCCTAATTCCACGGTGGTTTGGTCGAATTGCATTTTGGGCTGTGCCAGGGCACTGATGCCTGCAAAAAGCATGAAAAAGGCGAGGGCTATGAGGTGTTTCATGAAAAAAATGTCGTTTGTGAGTGGGTAAAAGCCATTACGCTTCCCTATATAAATACGCTGTGTGCATCACGCATATATATAATCTGTGTGTATCACGCATATATATAAAGGGAAGGAAAACCAAGCGGTGCAAATAGGTTTGCAAGTAGATTTTGCGGCAGCAAAGTTACTAAAAAATTAAGAGATTCGGTTGCATCTCGTAATTAGTTGGTATATTTGCCATAAGTAATTCGCTATTTTTAGTAGTTGCTGCCCCATGATTGGGCGGGGTGACTGGTGCATAACCGCCCCTTTTGTCAATAATATAAACAGACTGCACGTATGAAATTCATATCCTGGAATGTAAACGGACTGCGCGCCTGCGACGGCAAAGGCTTTCGCGAAATATTTGCCAACCTCGATGCCGACTTTTTCTGTCTGCAAGAAACCAAAATGCAGCCCGGACAATTAGACATTGCCTTCGATGGCTATCAGTCGTACTGGAACTCAGCCGAAAAGAAAGGCTATTCGGGAACCGCCATCTTTACGCGCCACGAACCCTTGCGCGTGGCTTACGGATTGGGCATCGAAGAACACGACAAAGAAGGCCGCGTGATTACGCTCGAAATGGACAACTTTTTCCTCGTAACCGTTTATACCCCGAACTCGCAGGACGGACTCCGCCGCCTGGATTACCGCATGGAGTGGGACGATGCTTTCCGCGACTACCTGAAGAAACTCGATGCCGAAAAGCCCGTGGTGGTGTGTGGCGACATGAATGTGGCCCATCAGGAAATTGACCTGAAAAACCCCAAGACTAATCGCCGGAATGCCGGATTTACCGACGAGGAACGCGAAAAATTCAGCTGTTTGCTCCGTGACGGATTTACCGATACGTTCCGCTTTTTCTATCCCGACCAAACCGATATCTATTCGTGGTGGTCGTATCGCTTCAAGGCACGCGAAAAGAACACGGGGTGGCGTATCGACTACTTCCTGGTGTCCGACAGACTTCAGCCCCAGTTGACAGGAGCTAAAATCCATACAGACATTTATGGGTCAGACCATTGCCCGGTTGAGGTGGAAGTGGACCTTTAAGAAATAAAGTGTTTTGCTTCAGAATTTCTGATAAAATATCCCGTTTTTTGTAGTAAAACATGCCCGAGGGTTGTCTAATGGATAGGACGAACGGCAACCGCCGCTCAAAACCTTTTCAATCCCTTTCAACCCCAAACCCCAAAAACAGCAATTATGAAGGAATTTTTTAAGTATGTATTAGCCACCATCGTAGGCTTTATCTGCGTAACGGCATTCATGGGCATCATGAGCCTGATTATGTTTTTCTCCATCATGGCTACCAGCGATACGCAACCTACGGTCAGCGATGGCAGCGTGTTGCGCATTGAACTGAACGGCACGGTGTCGGAACGTGCAACCGAAAACCCCTTTGCCGAACTGATGGGAAACAAAGCCTTGGCTTCGCAAGGACTCGACGATTTGCTCAAAGCCATTAAAGTGGCCAAGACCAACGATAAAATCAAGGGCATCTACCTCGAAGGCGGATTGCTCAGCGCCGACTTTGCCTCGCTCGAAGAACTCCGTAAGGCATTGGTCGACTTTAAACAAAGCAAAAAGTTTGTTGTGGCTTATGCCGACCAATACACTCAAGGCTCGTACTATCTGGCTTCGGCTGCCGACAAAGTGTGGCTGAACCCCAGCGGTATGCTCGATTGGCACGGTATCGCTTCGCAGCCCATTTTCTTTACCGACCTGATGAAAAAGGTGGGCGTGAAAATGCAAGTGTTCAAAGTGGGCACATTCAAGAGCGCCGTTGAACCCTATATCTTGACCGAAATGAGCGAACCGAACCGCCAACAGGTTCAGTCGTTTATCGGCGACATTTGGCAGCACTTCTGTCAGGATGTGTCGGCTTCGCGCAAAATTTCGACCGACAGCTTGAACGCTTTTGCCGACCGCTATGTGACGTTTGCCGAAGCCAACGACTATGTGCGTCTGAAAATGGTGGACGAACTGACCTATATCGACCAGGTGCGCACCAAACTGCAGAAACTCAGCCAGCAGGACAAGGTAAACTTTATATCGCCCGCCGAACTGGCAAAACTCGATGTGCCTGCTTCGTCGAGCAACGACATTGCCATTTACTATGCCGAAGGAACTATTGTGGATGTTTCGACCCAAAGCCCGCTGAATAGCACCCAAAGCGAAATTGTGGGCTCGAAGGTAGTGAGCGACCTTGACAAACTGGCCAAAGACGAGAGCGTGAAAGCCGTGGTGCTCCGTATCAATTCGGGCGGCGGCAGCGCATACGCCTCGGAACAGATGTGGCGCGCCGTGCAGCAGCTCAAGGCTAAAAAGCCGGTGGTAGTGTCGATGAGCGGCATGGCTGCTTCGGGCGGTTACTACCTGTCGTGCGGTGCCGACTACATTGTGGCCGACAAAACCACGCTTACTGGCAGTATCGGCATTTTTGGCATGGTGCCCGATGCCTCGGAACTGCTGACCGACAAACTCGGTCTGCACTTCGACGTGGTGAAAACCAATGTTTCGTCGGATT
>ULVC01006771.1_pt1 | contig 16423 bp, 10 predicted proteins | sample 1958821 | NCBI WGS metagenome assembly ULVC01 (sample SAMEA4835769, study PRJEB28245) | human gut metagenome | biome: gut microbiome; material: fecal sample | place: Denmark | collected 2008 | reverse complement strand
TACTATTTAATCTAAACGATGCCGAAACTCATTTTCATCTAACTGTAATTGTAATCTGTAATTGTGTAAGTTAAAAAGTGTTTATCAAGCAAGCTGCCGGGATAGTGTGTATTTGGTCTTGAACAGCCGCCGAAAAGTGCGGGACCCTCTTGCGTAATTGCGCCGGAAGTTGTATCTTTGCATGTTATTAAACCGAAGCAAAAAAAGAAACACTGAACATGATAAAAAAAGTTGTCATTATACTTTGGATATTCCTGGCCGTCATGCTGCTGGCATGCGTACTGGTATTCACCTCCATCTCGAAAGGCTGGATAGGCTACATGCCGCCCGTCGAAGACCTGGAGAACCCCAACTACAAGTTTGCCACGCAGGTCTTCTCGGCCGACGGCAAGACGCTGGGCACCTATTCGTACAGCAAGGAAAACCGCGTCTACGTGGGCTATCAGGACCTGTCGCCCCACATCATCAAGGCCCTCATCGCCACGGAAGACGTCCGCTTTGCCGAGCATTCGGGCATCGACGCCAAGGCCCTGTTCCGTGCCGTGGTGAAGCGCGGCCTCCTCTTCCAGAAGAACGCCGGCGGCGGCAGCACCATCACCCAGCAGCTATCCAAGCAGCTCTATTCGCCCAGCGCGGAGAACACCGTGGAGCGACTCTTCCAGAAACCCATCGAGTGGGTCATAGCCGTCAAGCTGGAGCGCTACTACACGAAGGAAGAAATCCTGACGATGTACCTCAACAAGTTCGACTTCCTGAACAACGCCGTGGGCGTGAAGACCGCCGCCTACACCTACTTCGGCTGCGAACCCAAGGACCTCAAGATTGAGGAAGCCGCCACGCTGGTGGGCATGTGCAAGAACCCCTCGCTCTTCAACCCCGTGCGCCGCCCCGAGCGCACCCGCGGACGCCGCAACGTGGTGCTCGACCAGATGCGCAAGGCCGGCTACCTGACCCGCGAAGAGTGCGACTCCCTGCAGGCCCTGCCCCTGAAGCTGAAGTACAACCGTGTGGACCACAAGGAAGGCCCCGCGCCCTACTTCCGTGAGTACCTGCGCGCCGTGCTGACAGCCAAGAAGCCCGTCAGGTCCGACTACCGCGGCTGGCAGATGCAGAAGTTCTACGAAGACTCGCTCGACTGGGAGAACAACCCCCTCTACGGCTGGGGCGAGAAGAATACCCGCAAGGACAGCAAGAAGTACAACCTCTATACCGACGGACTGAAGATATACACTACCATCGACTCGCGCATGCAGAAGTATGCCGAAGAGGCCGTGACCGAGCATCTGAAAGAGCTGCAAGGCTACTTCTTCAAGGAGAAGAAAGGCCGCAAGAAGGCTCCCTACAGCTTCCGCTTGACGCAGGAGCAGGTCGACGAAATCCTGCTGCGCAACATTCGCCAGACCGACCGCTACCGCCTGATGAAGAAGAGCGGAGCTTCGGAGAAGGAAATCATGAAGGCCTTCAACACCCCGCAGGAGATGTCGGTCTTCAGCTGGGCGGGCGAGGTAGACACCGTGCTGACGCCGCTCGACTCCATCCGCTACTACAAGCACTTCCTGCGCGCCGGCTTCATGTCGATGAACCCCCGCAACGGACACGTGCTGGCCTATGTGGGCGGTCCCAACTACCACTACTTCCAGTACGACATGGCCATGGTGGGCCGCCGTCAGATCGGTTCGACCATGAAGCCCTACGTCTACGCCCTGGCCATGGAGAACGGCTTCTCGCCCTGCGACGAGGCACGCCACGTGTCCTACACCCTGCTCGACGAGAACGGCATCCCCTGGACGCCCCGCAACGCCAACAACAAGCGCATCGGCGAGATGGTGACCCTGAAGTGGGGCTTGGCCAACTCCGACAACTGGATTACGGCCTACCTCATGAGCAAGCTCAACCCCTACGAACTGAAGCGCCTGGTACAGACCTTCGGCGTGCGCAACCGCGAAATTGTGCCCAGCGTGTCGCTCTGCCTTGGCCCCTGTGAGATATCCGTCGCCGAGATGGTGAGCGCCTACACCGCCTTCCCCAACCGCGGCATCCGCGTGGCTCCGCTGCTCGTCACCCGCATCGAGGACAACGAGGGCAACGTGCTGGCCACCTTCTCGCCCGAGATGAACGAAGTCATCAGCACCTCCAGCGCCTACAAGATGCTCGTCATGCTGCGTGCCGTCATCAACGAAGGTACTGGCGGCCGTGTGCGCCGTCTGGGTGTCAAGGCCGACATGGGCGGCAAGACGGGTACCACCAACTACAACGCCGACGGCTGGTTCATGGGCTTCACTCCCTCGCTCGTATCGGGCTGTTGGGTAGGCGGCGAAGACCGCGACATCCACTTCGACACCATGCTCCACGGACAGGGAGCCTCCATGGCCCTGCCCATCTGGACGAAATACATGAACAAGGTCTATGCCGACAAGACGTTGGGTTACGACGAGACCGAGACCTTCCAACTGCCCGAGAACTACGATCCCTGCAAGGACAACGGCGAGGTGTACGAGGAGGTGGACGAACCTACGCCCGACATGGGGCTGGACGACCTGTTCAACTGACGCGCCGCGATGGAGTACCTGGTGAGCATCGGTAGCAACGAAGGCCGCCGTCAGAACATGCTTCTGGCGCGCAGGCGCTTGTCGGAACTCTTTGCCGACATCCGCTTCTCTTGCGAAGAAGAGACTGCTCCCTTGTACCTGCATCGTCCCTGCCGGTTCTCCAACCAGGTGGCCTGCTTCCATTCCGACCTCTGCGCCGACGAGGTGCGTGCCTGCCTGAAAGCCATCGAGCACGAGGCAGGCCGTGTGCCCGAGGACAAGTCGCGCGAGATTGTGCGGCTGGACATCGACCTCCTGTCGTGCGACGGCCGTGTGCTGAAGCCTGCCGATATGGAGCGCGGCTACGTTCGCCAGGGGCTGAAAGAACTTATGAATAATGGATAGTGGATAATTGGTTATGGATGATTTTCCATTTTCAATTCTCAATTTTCAATTTTCAATTCAAGAAATGTTAGACAGAACTCTCCAACCCGAAATAAAAAAGCCTGAACACCTGAAGGTGCAGGCGCCCGAACGAATAACACTGCCCAATGGCGTCGCCCTCAATGTGCTCAACGCAGGCGATAACGAGGTGGTGCGCATCGACATCCTGATGGCAGGCGGCCGTTGGCATCAGAGCCAACCCTTGCAGGCACTGTTCACCAACCGCATGCTGCGCGAAGGCACACGCCGCTATACTGCCGCCCAGATAGCCGAACGGCTGGATTACTATGGCGCGTGGCTCGACCTCTCGAGCGCATCGGAGCATGCCTTCGTCACCCTCTATTCGCTCAACAAATACCTGCCCCAGACGCTCGACGTGCTGGAGAGCCTGGTTAAGGAACCGCTTTTCCCCGACGACGAGCTGGCCACGGTGGTGGAGAACAACGTCCAGCAGTTCAAGGTGAATATGCAGAAGGTGGACTTCCTGGCGCATCGCGGGCTGATGGAAAACCTCTATGGTGCAGGACATCCCAGCGGTCGGATGGTGGGCGAAGCCGACTATCGCCGCATCACGTCCGACGTGTTGCGTGATTTCTACAACCGCCACTACCATGCGGCCAACTGTTCGATATACGTGGCCGGCAAGGTGACGGACGACTGCTTGCGGCGGTTGGAAACCTGTTTTGGGACGGACCATTTCGGCGCTTCTGTCCGTCAGACCGAGCGCGTGCATTTTGAACCTACTCCCGCAGACGTCCGCCGTGTGTTCGTCGAGCGCCCCGATGCCATGCAGAGTGCCGTCAGGATGGGCATGCTGACCATTCCTTGCCATCATCCAGACTATCAGAAACTGCGTGTGTTGGTCACTGTCTTTGGAGGATACTTCGGCAGCCGCCTGATGTCGAACATCCGCGAGGAGAAAGGTTACACCTACGGCATTTCCGCAGGACTTGTCTCCTGTCCGGGCAGCAGCGTACTGTTCATCTCTTCCGAGACGGCCAACGAGTATGTGGAGCCCCTCATCGACGAAGTATATCGCGAGATGGACCGCCTCTGCCATGAGCCTGTGGGCAACGAAGAACTCTCCATGGTGAAGAACTACATGCTGGGCGAGCTGTGCCGCAACTACGAGTCGGCCTTCTCCCTGTCCGATGCCTGGATTTATCTTCAGACCTCCCGTCTGCCGGCTACTTACTTTGGAGAAGTGCAGGAAGCCATCAGCCAGGTGACGGCTGAGGAACTGCTCCATCTGGCACAAAAATATTTTTGCAAAGAGAATTTAAAAGAAGTGGTATCGGGTAAAAAAATGTCCTAAAAAGCAAGAGGGCATTTTCCGCTGTCGGGGATAAATTGTACCTTTGTGAGTTGAGTTGTATAAAAGTAAAGAGATTGTCAGCATGAAAATAAACTGTCTATATATAGCACTTGTATGCGCCTGTCTCTCCCAAGGGGCTGTGGCGCAGAGCGAAGGAGGCTTCTTCAGCAAGTTGAAAGGATCGCTTTCTTCGGAAGTAAAGATCGGTACCTATACCTTCAAGGACGGCTCTGTCTACAATGGCGAGATGAAAGGCCGCAAGCCGAGTGGAAAAGGAAAAACCGTATTCAAGTCGGGTGATACCTACGAGGGCGAGTACGAGAAAGGTAAGCGTCAGGGATATGGCGTCTATACCTTCTCTGACGGCGAACGCTACGAGGGACAATGGTATCAGGACCAGCAGCATGGAAAGGGTATCTACTATTTCCTGAACAACAACCGCTATGAAGGCATGTGGTATCAGGACTTCCAAAGCGGCGAGGGCACCATGTACTACTACAACGGCGACGTCTACGAAGGAAACTGGCAGAACGACAAGCGCGAAGGACAAGGTTCCTACACGTGGAAAAACGGTTCGAAGTACACAGGTTCGTGGAAGAACGACAAGAAGAACGGAACTGGAACCCTCGTATGGAACGACGGTAGCCGTTACGAAGGCCATTGGAAGGACGATTTCCGTAGTGGTGAAGGTACCTTCGAATATGCCAACGGCGATAAATATACGGGCGAATGGAAGGAAGACATGCAGCACGGAAAGGGTATCTATACCTTCCACACGGGCGACCGCTACGAAGGTTCCTACGTGCAGGGCGAGCGTACAGGCGAAGGCATCTACATCCATGCCAACGGCGACAAGTACGTAGGTGGTTTCATGAACGGCCGTCAGCATGGCAAGGGAACATTCACGTGGGCCAATGGTGCTGTCTACGACGGCGATTGGGCTGACAACGAACGAAACGGCTATGGTGTCTACAAGTGGAACAACGGCGACTCTTACGAGGGCGAATGGAAACACAATCAATTTGACGGGCAAGGGAAACTAAAGATGGCGGACGGAACACGCTACGAAGGCGGATTTGTCAACGGATTGGAGGAAGGAAAAGGCATTCAGACGGACAAAGATGGAAATACGGCTGAAGGCGTCTTCAAGCAAGGCAAGAAAGACGGCCTCTTTGTAGAGAAAGACAAGAATGGTAAGCTGATCCGCCAGATAACCTACAAGATGGGACGTATTGCTCCCAACAACTGATCCTTAACGATAAGACAAAATAGAAAGGGCTGCATCCATACGATAGAAAAAGGATGCAGCCCTTTATTATTTTTGTTGACTGTTCGTATCAGTTTAGATCAGATATTGTGAGCTGATAGATTCGTTGTTCACTACTCGTCTGATGGTTTCGGCAAACATGTCGGCGATGCTGAGCTGTTTTACTTTCGCACATTTCTTGGAGTAGGGGATACTGTCGGTAAATACCATCTCTGTCAGACCTGACTCTTGTACGCGGAACGAAGCAGGATCGGACATTACGCAATGGCTGGCAATAGCACGTACGGACTTGGCGCCTGCGGCCAGCATGATGTCGGCTGCTTTGGTGATGGTGCCTGCCGTGTCCACGATGTCGTCTACCAGGACAACGTTCTTGTCCTTTACGTCACCGATGATCTGCATGGAAGCAACCTCGTTGGCTTTCTCGCGCGACTTGTTGCAAAGTACCAGGGGCACACCCAAGTATTTGGAGAACGTGCTGGCACGCTTCGAACCTCCTACGTCGGGCGTAGCAATAACCAAGTCTTCCAGCTTGAGCGACTGGATGTAGGGCAAGAATACGGCCGATGCATACAGGTGGTCTACAGGAATGTCGAAGAAACCTTGGATCTGGTCAGCATGCAGGTCCATCGTGATCAGACGGTCGATACCGGCTACAGAGAGCAGGTCGGCTACCAGCTTGGCGCCGATGGAAACACGTGGCTTGTCTTTTCTGTCCTGACGGGCCCAGCCGAAGTAAGGCACAACGGCATTGATGGTCTTGGCAGATGCGCGCTTGGCAGCGTCAATCATCAGCAACAGTTCCATCAGGTTGTCCGAGTTGGGGAAAGTGGACTGAACCAGAAAAACATTTGCTCCGCGGATGGATTCCTCGTAAGAAACGGCGAACTCACCATCGGCAAAGTGGGTGATGTTCATTTTTCCCAGCGGGCAATTCAGGCTTGCGCAGATTTTCTCTGCAAGGTATCTCGAGTTTGTTCCTGAGAATACCAAAAAAGGTGCTTTTTCGCTCATTGTATTATTAATAGAAGTTACCTATTTTTGTTAAACTTCTGCAAAGGTAGGTATTTCTTGCCGATTTCCCCAAGACTTCTGTTACAAAAATGTAATGTGCCTTTTTTCCTTCCGATTGTCTCGAAGGATGGCTATTCCTTTGCCTGGCTTTGTGTAATGATAATAAACGTTTTTTCTTTGCTTTCCTGCAAGGTTATTATGGATTTTATTCGTAGCTTTGTTTCTATGCAGAAAAGAATGTTCGGACGACATAGGAAACTATCGGTGTGGAGCTGTTTGCTAGTGATGTGTGGGGTAATGGCTTCGTGTACAGGCATGGCTCCGCGTGCAGAAGTGCATCGGGTCGACTCGCTGAACCAGGCTGCATACAGCTTTCGTTACAAGAACCTCGATTCGCTGTACGAGGCGGCAGAGCAGGCGTCGCAAAGTGTTCGCTTCTATCGGTCGGGCAAAGCCGAAGCTTGCAACAATCTGGCCTTTCATGCCTTCATGCAGATGGATTACGAGAAGGCAGAAGAGTTGTATTTGTCCGTCCGCGACCAGACGCAGAACGAGTTGGAGCTGCTGGTGGCCGATATCGGCTTGATGAGGGTCTATCAGCGTACGGCCATGAACAAGGAGTTTTATGACTATCGCATCAGTGCCCTGCGTCGCCTGAACCGCATTGCCGAGGACGATGCGCTCTTTGCCGAAGGGCGTGGGCGCAAGCGGCTGGAATATGCCCGTGCGGAGTTCTACCTGGTGTCGGCTGTCTATTACTATTATCTACAGCAACGTTCCGAAGCGTTGGAATGCATCAGGCGTGTGCCCGAAGTGACCACTTTGGCGGCAGACACCAGTCAATGGCTCCAATATCATTACCTCCGTGGCATGGCAGGACTTGTGGACGGCCAGACGATGGAGGAGCGAAGTTTGCGTGAGTTTGATGAATTGTATGCCACCTGGCTGGGTGCGTCGCATACAGATTATCTTTATTTTGAAGCGACAGGCATTCAGGGGCTGGCAGGGCTGATGGCTTCGCCTGAGTCCTATGAACTCTTCCGCACCCATCGTGGGCATGCCTTGGAGAGATTTGGGCTGCCTGTAGACACGCTTCTTCCCATGCGGTTGGGACAGCTTGCCCTACAGAAATTTGCTCAGTATGGAGATATTTACCAGCTTGCAGGCACTTACGTATCGATAGGGTGCTATCTGAACGAACATGGACGCTACGAGGAGGCGTTAGATACGTTGCAGGTAGCGCTTGACTATGTGAACAGGCATCACCAGCGCTATTGTCATGCGGAGGATAGCCTTGATTTTCTGAAAATGTTCGACCGTCGTGATGCCATCCCTGTAGAGCAGGGCTGGATGAAGCATAAGCTGAAGACTGTACCCGAATGGATCTCGCGCATCCGCGAGCAGCTCAGTGTGTCCTATGCCGGGTTGGGCAGGAAGGAATGTTCGGATTATAACCGCAATATTTATCTGGATATCTTGGACGATACCCGTCAGGACAAAGAGCTGGAAAGCCGCTACGAGGCTTTGGAGAAAGGCGTGCGCCAGCTGAACTTGTGGTCGCTGGTGGTAGTGGCAGGTATCATAGCCGTGCTTGTCTTCTTCTGGTTCTTCAATCGGCGTTCGAAGGCACGCAACAAGGAACATCTACGACGATTGCAGCTCTTGCTGGATGTGGGCCAGAAGATAACCGCTTCTATCCCTACCGATGCCCAGGCAGAGGAGGAAGTGGCCGATGCCATCTGTCGTGCCATAGCCGACGATGTAGAGAAGCTTTTTGGTACAAAAGATTTCTGTATCGAAAATCGCAGGCTGGCGTTTCCGCATCTGCAAATGGGGCGCGATCAGATGGCTGCATGGAAGATACTGAACCCCTATGTGCAATGGGCGTTGGAGAATGGTATGGCTACCATTACCTTGGGCGACGAACGGCGTAGGCTGGAGAAACAACGCTACGTCTACGAGCGGCACATAGCCGACAACAAGCGGCGCAATCTGGAGAAGAAAGCCTGCCTGGCCATTGTCAATGGCATTTATCCTTATATAGACCGTTTGGCCAACGAGGCGGACAAGCTGACGCGCAAGGGTCTTGTCAGTCAGGCAGAAGTCCGAGCGGAGAAGTATCAGTACATGGACGAACTGGTGACGACCATTAATGAATACAATGACATCCTGGCCCTGTGGATCAAGATGAATCAGGGAGCGCTGAGCCTCCATGTGGAGAACTTCGAACTCAACGACCTGTTTACGTTGTTGGGCAAAGGCAGACGTGTGTTCGAAATGCGCAGGCAGACGTTCGAGGTAGTGCCTACCGACGCTTGTGTGAAAGCCGATCGGGCACTGACCTTGTTTATGCTGAATACAATGGTAGAGAACGCACGCAAGTATACGCCGCAGGGAGGACACGTGAAAGTATATGCTGAAAGTTGTGGGGATTATGTGGAAATCTCGGTGGAGGATACAGGGCGTGGATTGTCGAAGGAAGATGTCCTCTGTCTGACCGAAGAAAAAATCTACGATCCGAAAGCCATTGGCATGAACGATGCCGACGACCGCGACGAGCTGAAGGAAAGCAAGGGCAGTGGTTTCGGATTGATGAACTGCAAGGGGATCATCGAAAAATATCGGAAGACGAATGCGCTTTTCAGCGTGTGCAAGTTTGGTGTCGAGAGCGAGCTGGGCAAGGGAAGCCGTTTCTACTTCCGCCTGCCTGTGGGGGCGAGAAAGGCACTGGCATTGCTTGTGATAGTGTTGTCAGCAGGGCTGGTATCGTGCGAGGGAGGAAATACGCAGGCTGGGACGAAGCAGGCGGTTGATTCATTGTCGGTCGTTGGGCAGGACTCTCTGTCGCAAATCGAGGATGGGGCCTACGACGAGCTGTTACTGTGGGCGTCAGACTATGCCAATGCGGCCTACTATAGCAACATCGACCGCCAATACGAGCAGACGTTGGCGTATGTCGATTCCGCCATGTGGTGCCTGAACGAGCATGCCGACAGATATGGCGATGGGCGTGTCGACGCGCCGATGACATTGGAGGGCGAGGGCAGTGCGGCAGAGTTGCAATGGTGGAATGCCTGGTTCGATACAGACTACCATGTGATATTGGACATTCGCAACGAGGCGGCGGTGGCCTTTATGGCGTTGAAGCGCTGGGATGCCTATCGGTATAACAACGATGCCTATACGGCCCTCTACAAATTGCTGGGCGAGGACCAGTCGCTGGAAGACTATTGCCGCCAGTTGGAGCGATCGGCCAGCAACCGCATGGTAGGCATTTGGCTGACGGTCTTCCTTTTCTTCGTTTTGGCGTTGGGGTATTATTTCCTCTACTTCCGCAAGCGGTTGGTCGATCGTTGGAACCTGGAGCAGGTGCTCGAGATAGACAGCCTGGTATTCAAAGCCTCGCGCATGACTCCTCGTGAGGCAGGAAGCGAGGAAGAGGGCTTGGAGTTGATCCCCCAGCGGATTGTGGATGAAACTTTTCATGCCGTCAACGAACTTGTCGGCATCGACCGTTTGGGCATTGCGATCTACAATGAAGATGCGCGTCATTGGGATTATGCATATAGCCCTCGTGAAGCAAGAGGCGACGAAAGCATAGAGATACGACTGATAAAACAGTGCTTTGAGGAGCAGAAAACACTGTTTTCCTCAAGCACACAAATGCTGCCGCTGATGGTGGAGGCAGGAGGAGCCAAGCGCTGTATCGGCGTTCTGCATTTGGAGCGCAGGCAGGGCATGGAGCAGGAAAGCGACCAATTGCTGCTGGAACTGATGGCGCGCTATCTGTCCATCGTGCTTTTCAATGCAGTGGTAAAATTGGCTACCAAATACCGCGATATCGAGCTGGCGGAGGACGAGGCGCGGAGAGCTTCCTATGAAGACAGCCAGCTGCATGTACAAAATATGGTGCTGGACAATTGCCTGTCTACCATCAAGCACGAGACGCTCTACTATCCGAATAGGATAAAACAGTTGGTCGGAAGACTCTGTTCGCAGACCTTGGATGCAGCTAGCGAAGAAGAAACCGTCAAAGATATCAAGGAATTGGTCGAATACTATCGAGGCATATTTACGTTGCTCAGTTCCTGCGCTTCGCGCCAGTTGGAAGAGGTGACTTTCCGACGGATGGTCATCCCTGTGGCAGAACTTCTAAAGTCGGCCGAAAAATACTTTCGTAAGGCAGTGAAAGATAGTCGGGCGTCAGTCACGCTGACCATAGAGGGCGAGGCGGAAGGGCAGGTAGTGGGCGATGTCCATCAGTTGCATTTTCTGTTCGAAAACCTGATAGACGAAGCCTTGTCAGTGCCTGCGAGTGGAGAATTGCGTCTTCAGGCAAGTGTGGATGACAGGTTTGTCCGCTTCTGCTTTACAGATACCCGACGTGGGAAGACGCAGGACGAATTGAACCATTTGTTCTATCCGAACCTGGAGCGGATGACTTCTGGCAAGGATGGGCGCTTGCAAGGGACGGAATACCTGATATGCAAGCAGATTGTTCGCGACCATGACGAATATGCAGGGCGGCGTGGCTGTCGCATCAATGCGGAGCCTGCCCGAGATGGTAGGGGATTTACGCTCTATTTTACAGTACCTTGCAAATAGGAAAAAGAAATAAGGAATTTATAAAACGATAGATACGATGAAATATAAAGTAATCATAGTAGAAGATGTAAAGTTGGAGTTGAAGGGAACGGAAGAAATTTTCCGCCATGAGATTCCTGATGCGGAGGTGATCGGCACCGCCATGACAGAACAGGAATTTTGGCCGCTGATGGAAAAGGAACTGCCCGATCTGGTATTGCTCGATTTGGGGTTGGGAGGTTCCACAACAATCGGGGTTGATATCTGTCGAAACATCTTTCGCAAGTATCCGGGCGTGCATGTATTGATATTCACAGGCGAAATCTTGAATGAAAAGTTGTGGGTAGATGTGCTGGATGCAGGAGCCGATGGAATCATCCTGAAGACAGGCGAACTGCTGACAAAAACAGACGTGCAGGCGGTAATGGACGGTAAGAAACTGGTTTTCAATTATCCCATTCTGGAGAAGATCGTAGAGCGATTCCGCCGTTCGGTACTGAACGAGGCCAAGCGTCAGGAGGCCATCATCAGCTACGACATTGACGAGTATGACGAACGTTTCTTGCGCCATCTGGCATTAGGTTACACTAAAGAGATGATTGCCAATCTGAAGGGAATGCCGTTCGGCGTGAAGTCGTTGGAGAAACGTCAGAACGATTTGGTAGGTCGCCTTTTCCCACACAACGAAGGAGGGAGCGTGAATGCTACCCGTCTGGTTGTACGTGCCTTGGAGTTGAGGATACTTGATATAGACAATTTGGAAGCGGATGAAGAGTAAGCGATACATCTGGCACCCAGCTACCGTATTCTTTTTGTTGGCATGTCTGGTCGTGTTTTTGTCATGGATTTCAGAAGTCTATGGCATGAACATTGTGCGCTCAGAAACAGGAGAGGTCATTCGTGTCCGAAGTCTGCTGAGTCCCGAAGGTTTGCGCTGGCTTTTGCGCCATGTCGTAGAGAATTATGTGGAGTTCAGAGCATTGGGGCCTGTCCTGCTGGTTGTGGCTGGTGTAAGTGTATGCTTGCATTCAGGTTGGGCAGATGCGTGTATGCGGAAATGGGGATGGTCTTATTGCCATCGGACAAGCGAATGCCGCCAATTGTCACGCAAAGAGCGGAGGGCTCTACAGAATTCCATCTTGGTAGGGATTGTCTATTGGATCATTGTATTGTTTGCAACCTTCTCTCCGTGGGCGGTATTGCGTGGCATTGATGGGGGATTGGTTCGTTCCCCCTTTGTAGATGGCTTTTCGTTCTTGTTTGCAATGGGAGCAGTATTGATGGGGACGTGTTATGGCTTTATCAGCGGCCGTTATCGGCGTGACTATGATGTCGTGAATGGGATGTTGTACCTGTCTCGATTCATGGTTCTCTATCTGGTCGTCTGCTTTTTCGCCTCTCAGATATTCGCTTGCTTGGATTATTCTCGTTTGGATGCTTGTATCAGCGGATGGGTACTGGCCAATTGGGGGTGGCAAGGACAGCAGATTGTGTCCTTTTTGATACAATATATCCCCTTATTGGTTGTCTGCTGGTACTATTTCAGCAGGGACAAACAATGAATTTTATGTTTTCTCTGAAGTTTTATTCCTATTTTTTTGTAGTTTCGACAAAAAGAACTACCTTTGCACCGCAATTAAGGCTGGTTCCGTAGCTCAGCTGGATAGAGCAACGCCCTTCTAAGGCGTGGGTCTTGCGTTCGAATCGCAACGGAATCACAAAGAAGGAAGTCATTAAAACACTGATAATTACAGGTTTTAGACTTCCTTTTTTTGTTTCTTTACCTGCCTTTGGGAATTAAAAAAAGGATAATAATCCCACTTTTGAGGTTTTCTGCGTATTCTTTGCGTATCCTTAATTTTAGTTCATCATGGCTACTTTATCATTAACCATTTTCAAAGCAAAAGTTCTGAAGGATGGAAAGTATAAAATTCGTATTCCTTGGCTATATGAAAGCGGAAATTTTACTCATTTGAATTTATAGAAAAACTATTAAAGTACGAATAAGATGGGATTCTTTGATTTTTTTAAGCATAAAGAACTTACAGAAATTGCACTTTTAAAAAAAGATCTTGAAATAGCAAAGGAAAAAGAAGAAAGACTTTCTTCTGAGATTGCTGCAATTCGATCGAGATGTTTAGAACTTTCTAAATATGAGGAGATTGCTAATATAGAAAAGGAAAAGGATAGTACAATATCATTTATTAATGAACAAAATTTAAAATTTGAACAAGAAAAACAGCAATATATAAATGAAATAGTATCTTTAAAAGATAAAATAACCTCTCTTTCTGAAGAAGCGGAACAAAAAAGGTCACAAATCGTCGAATTGGATGAGACTATTCTTTTACAAGAGTTTGGAATGTATTCTCCCATCTATGATTTTACGAATTCGGAAAAATATAAGGAGAGATTAGATGCTATACGGAAAGAACAAAAAAACATGATTCTTTGCAGAACCGCAGCTACGTGCTCGACGAACTGGACTCTTAATGGTAGTGAAGCACAAGGTAGGGCTATGACAAATCAAAACATAAAGCAAATCCTTCGTTGTTTTAATGATGAATGTGATATGCTTATAAGCAAAGTCAAATTTAATAATATCAGTGCTTTCATAGAGAAAATACAAAAATCATATGACGCATTAAATCGAATGAATACCAAAAATGCAGTGTCGATTTCCTATGAATATCTTGAATTAAAGGTGCAAGAATTGAGATTAGCTTATGAATATGCTGTAAAAAAACAAGAAGAAAAGGAAGAACAACGTAGGATTCGTGAGCAGATGAGGGAAGAGGCTCGCTTGCAAAAAGAAATTGAGGAGGCAAGAAAAGATATTGAAAAAGAGCAAAAACATTATACTAATGCACTTACTAAAATAAATAAGCAGATAGAATTTTGTGACGAACTAGAAAAAGAAATCTTATTAGAAAGAAAAGTTGAAATAGAAAAGCATCTTTCGGATTTGGAGGTAGCGATAAAAGATATAGATTATCGGGAAGCTAACAAAAGAGCAGGTTATGTATACATTATATCAAATATTGGCTCTTTTGGAGAAAACATATATAAAATAGGAATGACTCGTCGTCTTGATCCAATGGAGAGAGTAGATGAATTAGGCGATGCCTCAGTGCCTTTCAAGTTTGATGTACATGCAATGATTTTTTCTGACGATGCACCTGCTTTGGAAACTGCTTTACATCATGCTTTTGAAAGTAGAAAAGTAAATATGATAAATAGTCGTAGAGAATTTTTTAATGCAACTCTTGAAGAAATAGAAGAAGTTGTTAAGGCTAACTACGACAAAACTGTAGATTTTGTAAAAATTCCACAAGCTGAACAATATAGAGAATCACAAAAGATAATTAATCAGCTAAATCAAATCAAAAAATAGATTTTAGATTTAATTTTCTAGAACCTTTTATAAAAGTAAATTATTACCTTGGACATTATTAAGGAAAAAATGGCTGTCTCAAAACAGATTGAGGCAGCCAATGTTTTTTGTTTAGTGTAACAGCTTTCAGCTGTTATTTAAATCGTTCTTCTACTGTTGGCCAGTCGATGATACTCCACAGTGCTTGTAGATGGTCGGCACGACGGTTCTGATAATCCAGATAGTAGGCATGCTCCCATACGTCGAAGGTGAGCAGGGGCGTGAGGCCCGCACGGAGTGGATTGCTGCCGTTGGCTTCCTTCGTGATGTGCAGTTTGCCATCCTTGTCGGCCGAGAGCCAGGCCCATCCAGAGCCGAAGAGGCTGGTGGCGGCTGCTGTAAATTCTTTCTTGAAGTTGTCGAAACTGCCGAAGTCGCGGCGGATGGCGTCGGCCAGGGGACCTTCAGGTTCGTGACGGGCAGGAGAGGGGGCGAACTGGAGGAAGTAGAACGTGTGGTTCAGTACCTGTCCGGCATTGTTGAACACGGGGCCGTCGGGGGCAGTAGCCACGATTTCTTCGAGCGTTTTGCCTTCGAAAGCCGTACCCGGCACGAGGTTGTTCAGGTTGTTCACATAGGTTTGCAGATGCTTCCCGTAGTGGAAGTCGATAGTGGCCTGACTGATTACAGGTTCCAATGCGTTGTGGGCATAAGGAAGTGTGGGCATGTTGAACATCATAAGTGCTGTGATTAATGTGATTAGTGTCATACGTAGTATTTTAAAAGGTTGATTTTTTGTCCTTGATAACAAAGATACGGAGAATGCTTTGTAATAACAACACTTCGGCAGGAAAAATGTTCGTGGCTTTTCCATATCTTTGCATTATCTTTGCATCGCATTATATAATAAGGAAAAAACAGACTGATGATGTCCGACTATATCAACGAACTGAACGAGAGCCAGCGGGCCGCTGTGCTCTACAACGACGGCCCCTCGCTGGTGATAGCGGGGGCGGGCTCGGGGAAGACCCGCGTGCTGACCTATAAGATAGCCTGGCTGCTGGAGAACGGTTACCAGCCGTGGAACATCCTGGCCCTGACCTTTACGAACAAGGCGGCGCGCGAGATGAAAACGCGCATCGGACGGCAGGTGGGCCCCGAACGGGCACGCTGGTTGTGGATGGGAACGTTCCACAGCCTCTTCCTGCGCATCCTGCATGCCGAGGCCGACGTGCTGGGCTTCACACGTCAGTTCACCATCTACGACACGGCCGACAGCAAGAGCCTGATACGCTCCATTGTCAAGGAGATGCAACTCGACGAGAAGGTTTATAAGCCGGGGCTGATCCAGTCGCGCATCTCCAACGCGAAGAACCACCTCGTGTCGCCTGCCGACTATGCCCGCAACAAGGAAGCCTATGAGTACGATTGCGCGGCCAAGGTGCCCGCCCTGCGCGACGTGTACCGTCGCTACTGGGAGCGTTGCCGCCAGGCCGACGCGATGGACTTCGACGACCTGCTGTTCTATACTTTTCTGCTCTTTCGTGACCATCCCGACGTGCTGGCCCGCTACCAAGAGCAGTTCCGCTACATCCTCGTGGACGAGTATCAGGACACGAACGTGGCCCAGCACAGCATCGTGCTCCAGCTGGCCAAGAACCACCAGCATGTCTGCGTGGTGGGTGACGACGCGCAGAGCATCTACTCCTTCCGCGGGGCCGACATCGACAATATCCTCTACTTCACCAAGACCTATCCCGGCACACGCGTCTTTAAGCTGGAGCAGAACTACCGCTCCACGCAGACTATCGTGTCCGCCGCCAACAGCCTGATCAGCAAGAACCAGCGGCAGATACACAAGGATGTGTTTTCCGAGAAAGACCTCGGCGAGCCCATCG
>ULVC01017145.1_pt1 | contig 16789 bp, 12 predicted proteins | sample 1958821 | NCBI WGS metagenome assembly ULVC01 (sample SAMEA4835769, study PRJEB28245) | human gut metagenome | biome: gut microbiome; material: fecal sample | place: Denmark | collected 2008 | reverse complement strand
CGGCATCGGCTTCATCGGCCTGGCCGAGTGTCTCGTGGCCCTGGTGGGCAAGCACCACGGCGAAAGCGACGAAGCCCAGCAGCTGGGCCTCCGCATCGTAGGCCACATGCGCTCGCGTGTCAACGAATTTTCCGAGCGCTACGGCCACAATTTCTCCGTCCTCGCCACTCCCGCCGAGGGGCTCTCGGGCAAATTCACCGAGCGCGACCGCAAGAGCTTCGGCATCATTCCCGGAGTCACCGACAAAATCTACTACACCAACTCCAACCACGTGCCGGTCTACTACCACTGCTCACCTCGACACAAAGCGGCCATCGAGGGCCCCTACCACCGGCTCACCGGAGGCGGACACATCTTCTACGTGGAGATCGACGGCGACGCTACGCACAATCCGCAGGCCATTGCCGACATCGTTGACCTCATGGACTCCAACAACATCGGCTACTGCTCCGTGAACCACAACCGCAACCGCTGCATGCGCTGCGGATATGAGGACGCGCAGGAATCGCTCACCGAGTGCCCCCACTGCGGCAGCCACGACATCGACAAGCTGCAGCGCATCACCGGCTACCTCGTCGGCACCACCAACCGCTGGAACAAAGCCAAACTCGCCGAGCTCTCCGACCGCGTAGTGCACAAATAATCCTCACCCCGCCACTACTCTATCCGAAAGATATGCTGCGAGTGCTCAACATCATGGAAGGCACCTCGGTCGACGGGCCCGGACTGCGCACATCCATCTACTTCGCCGGATGCGACCACCATTGCCCCGGATGCCACAATCCGCAGTCGTGGCCCCACGATGCAGGCACGCCGATGGAGATCGACGAGATCATGGCCGTGGTCGAAGCCAACGGCTTCAATGTCACTTTCTCCGGAGGCGATCCCATGTACCATGCACAGGAACTGTTGCCGCTGGCGCGCCTCCTGCGCTCCCGGGGCTACAAGATATGGTGCTACACCGGATTTCTCTTCGAGCAGCTGCTCGATATGCCGGCGCAGCGCGAGCTCCTCGGCTATATCGAAGTGCTTGTCGACGGTCCGTTCATAGAAAGTCTGCGCGACATCTCCCTCCGCTTTCGAGGCTCCTCCAACCAGCGGCTCATCCTCGTCGGCTCCTCCCTCGCAGGCCCTATCACCCTCTGGAGCGACGAATGACCGCCGTTCTACCGTAATAACAATAACACAACAGGCTGTGCCGCAATAAAATGGGCACAGCCTGTTGTGTAGTTATCGGAATCAGCCTTTAGGCGACTTGCATACGCCTATGATTTTACCGGTCTGATGAAAGTGAGGAAAAGGAGGTGCCTCCTTCCAGGCTTTGACTCGTCCTCCGGTCAGTGGCCCTGATGCTGGGGACGCAGCAAGTCGTTGACTGTCTTCACGGGATTGAACGTTGTCACAGGCACCTCCACGAAGGCTGTGTTCCAGTCGCTCATCGCGCCGTTCCAGAGGCCCGGCAGCTCAAGTGCTTTGAGCGAGCGTCCGTGCAGCGATTTCGACGAGATGAAGCCCGTCTGCGGGTCTACATAGCGTGTGAGGTCATATTTGCGACCTTCGGCATCGCGCACGTAGCATACGAGGTCCACCGGATTGAAGTGGGTAGCCTTCGACATCATCTCTTTGTTTTCGGGCTTCGAGAGGTCGATCTGGGTGCTCTCCAGAATCTGCAGCGAGCGCGAACCGTCGCTGTTATAGGTGATATACGGGCCGCCGCCGGGCTCCCCTTCGTTTCTTACCATGCCGCACACGCGCAGAGGGCGGTCGAGCTTGGCGCGCAGATAGGTAGCGAGGTTCTCACCCTTGAGGGTGCCCAGTTCGGGGGCGTCGAAGCTGAATGTCTTCTGCATGAATGCCTTCACCTCGTCGAGCTGAGCCTCGGTGTAGGTGCGGTTGTCGATCAGGCGGATATATTCCATCACCTTGTCGTGGATCTCCATCAGATATCCGGCTATCACCATCTTGTATTTCAGTGTGTCGCCGCGCAGGCCGTCGGGCACCACATTGTCGATATTCTTGATGAATACCACCTGGCCGTCGATGTCGTTGAGGTTCTGAATCAGCGCTCCGTGGCCACCGGGACGGAACACCATCCGCCCCTCTTCGTCGCGGAAGAGGGTATTGTCCTCGTTCACAGCCACAGTGTCGGTCGAGGCCTTCTGCTCCGACATGCTCACATTGATCTTCACGCCCATCTTTTTCTCGATGGCGGGAGCGGCTTCAGCAAGCTTCTTTTCGAAGGCTGCGCGGTGAGAGCCCGATACGGTAAGGTGCATGTTCACCGTCCCGTCGGACTGGCGTGCCGACTGTGCGCCCTCCATCAGCTGCTCCTCCACCGGGGTGCGGGTTGAGCCCCCTTCGGCGTGGTGGAATGTCAGCAGACCTTTGGGCAGGTTGCCGTAGTTGAGCCCCTCGGGCTTGATGATACCGGCGATCACATCTTTCTCGCGACCTTCGGCCAGCAGGGCGTCCACATCCTTGCCATATTTCGAGAGGAGCACCTCGTTGAGCTCCTTGAAGAATGCCACATGGTGGATGCCGTCGAGCAGTTTCTTCACATCCGACCCCTCGGCTGCATGCTCCTCGGCGCCATCGACAAAGGCGAAGAGAGCCTTGAACATGCGCGAGGCTGCTCCCGAGGCGGGCACGAATTTTGTCACCTTTCCTCCGTCGGCAAGGTAGCGTTTCCAGCGCTCCACAGCCTCGGTCTGCTCGCTGTCGCTGAGCACGGTGATCCCTTCGCCCGGACGAGCTGAGTCGTATATTTTAAGATAAGGAAAACCGGTCACGAAGCGGTTTACCTGCTCCTGCAGTTGCTCCTCGGTGATGCCCCGGGCCTGCAGGGTCTTGCGGTCTGATTCTGTCAGCATGGCTATGTAGTTTTATTGGTTGTACTCTATGATTAACAATCGTTTCTCCCTTCCTGTTGCATCGATGCGCTCTTTAGCGCGGTCAGTGCATGCGCTTTATGAGGTTGTACGACGGCACCACGCCCAGCTCGCCGGCTTTCGAGAGGTTTTCCACACCTTTGTCGCGGTTGCCGAGCTGGAAGTAGACATATCCGCGGTTGTAGTAAGCCTCCCCAAGGTCGGGTTTCAGCTCTATCGCCTTGTTGTAGGCGCGCAGTGCCGAGGTGTAGTCGCCCATCTCGGCCAGCACATTCCCTTTATTGTAATGCGCGAAGGCCATGCGGGGCGAGAGCTCCACTGCCTTGTCGTAGTCCGAGATTATCGCCCTCACTTCGGCCTGACGGTTGCCGGCGGTGCCCTCGCCGGCCTGCATGGCCTTATAGCGGGCCGTTGCACGGGCGAAATATCCCAAGGCGAAGTCGGAAGTCAGCTCCAGCGCGCGGTTCAGGTCCTCCACAGCCGCCGCATAGTCGCGCAGCATGGCAAAGTCCATGGCGCGGCCGAAGTAGTCGATGGCGCGCGGTGTATGAGTGGCGAGATACGAGTTGAAATACTCTATCGACCGGAAGTGGCGGTTGATCTTATCCTCATCGTCGAGCGAGATGTCGTCGTTGGTCAGCTGCACCATGTAGCGCAGCACTCGCGTGGCGTTCACATCGTCGATCTCCTTGAGGTAATAAGCCGACTGTCGCAGCTCGGTCGGCGCGGTGTAGTAGCTCAGCGCAAACAGCGGCTCGAGCTCTATGCGCCGCGAGCGGTCCTGCACACGGCCGCGGATATTCTTGTTGTTGTACTCCTCCTCCATCTCTATCGGGCTGTCGATGGTGCGCAGGGCGGCAAACCGCTGGGCCACTTTTTCAGGCGTCAGGTTCTCCTCGGCGCTCCGCTCGGAGGTATCTTCTTTCTTTCCATCCTTCTTTGTGCCGGAGGGGGTGCCCGATGCGTCGTGGCGGGTGGCTTCCTGCGCTATATCGGCCTGCGAGGGGAGATTCTTGGCCAGCGAGAGGGCGCGGTTGTAGTCGCGCTCGGCCTGCCCCATCTTTCCTGCCATCCTGTTGAGGTTGCTGCGCATGTAGTATGCCTCCGGGAGCTCGGGAAAGGCTACCAGGAGGCTGTCGACATCGGCCATGGCATGCGCCACGTCGCGCTTCTCGCTGTAGAGGTAGGCGCGGTTGTAGAGCGAACGGTAATCCTTGGGGTCTATTTCCAGGGCGCGGCTGAAGTCGGAGATGGCGTTGTCGAGGTCGCGCACTTCCATGCGCAGCAGTCCGCGGTTGAAGAGCGCTGCTTCGTTGAGCGGATCGAGCTGCAGGGCGTAGTCGTAGTCGGCCATCGCGCCGAAATAGTCGTCGAGGTTATACCGCAGGAAGGCGCGGTTGATATACAGCCCTGCTTCGCGGGGCTGCAGTTTGATTGCTTCAGAGATATCGTTGTGGGCCTGCTCGTAGTCGCGGCGGCCGTTGATGGCCACATCGGCGCGTATCAGATAAGCATTGGCGAGATTGTGGTTGATGCTCAGTGCTTTATCCACATCGGCAAGAGCTGCCACGGTATCTCCTTTCTCCAGATACAGACGGGCACGCCCCACGTATCCGTTCTCAAATCCGGGAAATTGCTCCAGCAGGGTGTTCATCGACACCATGGCGCTGTCTATCTCGTTAAGCTCCTGCTGTGCGAGGGCTTTGTTGAAGAGCAGTCCGCGACTCTTGGCCACGAGCTTGAGCGCTGCGTCGTAGTCGGCCACTGCTCCGCGCAGCAGCCCGCGGTTCTGACGGGCCACACCGCGCACTTCATAGGCATCGGCGATAAAGGGGTTGCGCTCTATCGCCGCCGAGGCATCCTCCTCGGCCCCGAGATAGTCCTCGAGGTTCAGTTTAGCTATGGCGCGCATGAAGTAGGGCTGCGCGAGATACGGTTTGGCGGTTATCGCCTGATTAAAATACTGTATGGCAAGCATATAGTCCTCGAAGTAGAGCGCATTTTGCCCTACACGGAGCACTTGCTCGGCGTTGATCTGAGCCGATGCCTTCCCGGGCGGCAGCAGAGCCGCCGCAATAAGCAGCAGCGAGGCTATATGTCGTATTCCAACGAGTCCTCTCATGCCTGTCAGTCAAGTTTAAGCACAGCCAGAAACGCCTTCTGAGGCACCTGCACCGAGCCTATCTGCTTCATCCGCTTCTTGCCGGCTTTCTGTTTCTCCAGCAATTTGCGCTTTCGCGACACGTCGCCGCCATAACATTTGGCGGTCACATCCTTGCGCACGGCCTTGATAGTCTCGCGGGCTATGATCTTGCCGCCGATGGCGGCCTGGATGGCTATGTCAAACTGGTGTCGGGGGATCAGCTCTTTGAGCTTTTCGCACATCTTGCGCCCGAATGCCGCGGCATTGTCCACATGGGTGAGGGTCGACAGGGCGTCCACGCTCTCGCCGTTGAGCAGCACATCCAGTTTCACCAGCTTCGAGTCGCGGAAGTCGTGCAGATGGTAGTCAAACGAGGCATACCCCTTCGAGATTGACTTCAGCTTGTCGTAGAAGTCTATCACAATCTCTCCCAAGGGGATATCGAAAGTCAGCTCCACACGGTTGCCCGAGATGAACTCCTGTTTGAGCAGCTCGCCGCGCTTGCCGAGGCAGAGCGTCATTATCGGGCCGATAAACTCGGTGGTGGTGATGATCGACGAGCGTATGTACGGCTCCTCGATATGGTCTATCAGCGTGATGTCGGGCAGTCCCGAGGGGTTGTGCACTTCGGTGACGTTCCCCTTCTTGTCGTAGACCTTATAGGATACGTTGGGCACGGTGGTGATCACCTCCATGTTAAATTCGCGGCTCAGTCGCTCCTGCACTATCTCCATATGCAGCAGTCCTAAGAAGCCGCAGCGGAAACCGAAGCCGAGTGCCATCGACGATTCGGGCTGGAAGGTGAGCGAGGCGTCGTTGAGCTGCAGTTTTTCCAGCGACGAACGCAGGTTCTCGAAGTCTTCAGCCTCTATCGGGTAAACACCGGCAAACACCATCGGCTTCACCTCCTCGAATCCCTCGATCGCGGGCGCCGGACGGCTGACATGCGTGATGGTGTCGCCCACTCTCACCTCGCGCGAGGTCTTGATGCCCGAGATGATATACCCCACATTGCCGGCCGAGAGCTCTTCGCGGGGAGTGAGGTCGAGTTTCAGCACTCCTATCTCGTCGGCGTGGTATTCCTTGCCGGTCGACACAAATTTCACGAAGTCGTCTTTGCATATCGTGCCGTTCACTATCTTGAAATAGGCGATGATGCCGCGGAAGGGATTGAACACGGAGTCGAAGATCAGCGCCTGAAGCGGTGCTTCGGGATCACCTTTCGGCGCCGGCACTTTCTCCACGATTGCCCGGAGTATCTGCTCCACACCTTCGCCGGTTTTGCCGCTCGCGCGTATTATCTCCTCGCGTTTGCAGCCGAGGAGGTCCACGATCTGGTCCTCTACCTCGTCGGGGTTGGCGCTCTCCAGGTCCACCTTATTTATTACGGGTATGATCTCGAGATTCGAGTCTATGGCCATATAAAGGTTGGAGATGGTCTGAGCCTGTATGCCCTGAGTGGCATCCACCACCAGCAGGGCGCCCTCGCACGCGGCTATCGAGCGCGATACTTCGTAGGAGAAGTCCACGTGTCCCGGAGTGTCAATGAGGTTGAGCACATATTTCTCGCCGTCAAGCTGATAGTCCATCTGGATGGCGTGGCTCTTGATGGTGATGCCGCGCTCGCGCTCCAGGTCCATGTCGTCGAGCACCTGGTCCTGCAAGTCCTTGCCCGATACCGTCCCTGTATATTCGAGAAGGCGGTCGGCAAGCGTGCTCTTGCCGTGATCTATATGTGCTATGATGCAGAAGTTTCTGATATTCTTCATATTCGGAATCTTTGGATTTCGGTTTCTTCCCCTTTTTGGCTACAGTTTGCGGTGAACCTTTCCCTTCACACACTGTTTCAATATGCAAAGATAGGAATTTTCAAGCACTTTTTTTGCAAAAACTTTGTCACAGATTTGTTATTACCATAAAAAGAGGGTAATTTAGCGGTACGAAATTCCGCCTCGACAGCCTCAGCGGCCCTTTACCCCCTTATAGGATGTTTATCAGTCAGTATGTGTATTTAAGCCTATGAATCAAGATATGCCAAAGCTTGACAATTCGATTTTTCGGATTGACATGCCCACACCTCCGCCCAAGCCCGGAGTGCTCCTCGTCGCTGAGCCGTTTCTCAGAGAAGAGCATTTCAACCATGCCGTGATCACCCTCATCGAATACGGCAAGGCTGAAAAGGCCATGGGACTTGTCCTCAACAAGCCCACCGGCTACAACCTCGGAGAAGCCGTGCAAGGGATCGACGACGAAGTGGAAATACCGATTTTCTGCGGCGGGCCGCTCTCTTGCGACCGTCTTTTCTATATTCACACTCTCCCGGCCGAGATTCCCGGGGGCTCCCCTCTCGGCCCTGACCTGTATATCGGAGGTGACTTCGATGCTCTCAAGAAGTATGTCAATATGGGACTCCCCACCGAGGGCCTCATCCGCTTTTTCGTAGGATACAGCGGCTGGGACTGCCATCAGCTCGACGAGGAGATTGCCGCTCACGTCTGGGCCGTGGCTCCCCGCCCCGCCAACGCCGAAATCCTCCGCCAGGATGCCGACTCTTTCTGGTACCGCACCGTCCGCTCCATGGGCGCCAAGTACCGCAACTGGCTCTACCATCCCCTCGATCCCAAGCTCAACTGACCCTCCTCCCCTCTCTCCCCTTCCCTCTTTCCTCTCTCCCAGCTTCCTCCCTTCTCTCTCGCCTTCCGGTGCGAAGATTTTTTAGTTATCAAAGCTTTAGCTTTGATCATGTAGCTTTCACCTCCTCCTTTCCCTCTCCCTCCTTTCTGCTCTCTCCCTCTTCATCCTGTTTCATCATCAGCACTGTGCTGAGGACGCAGTCCGAAGTCTCCCCCCGGAGCTTCATATCATCTAATCATTATCACAAATGGACAATTTCACTTTCTGCACCCCCACCCGCTACATCTTCGGCCGCGAGGCCGAGCTTCAGTCCGGAGCTCAGCTCAAGGCTCTCGGCGCTTCCCGCGTCCTCGTCTGCTACGGCAAAGGATCGGTGATCCGCAGCGGCCTCCTCGACCGCGTCCTCGCCACCCTCGACGCCGCCGGCATCTCACACCTCCAACTCGGAGGCATCGAGCCCAATCCCACCGATCCCAAGGTGCGCGAAGGGATCGCCATTTGCCGGGAGCAGAAGGTCGACGCGCTCCTCGCCATAGGTGGCGGCTCGGTCATCGACACCGCCAAAGCCATTGCCGCCGGCACTGTCTACGACGGCGATTTCTGGGATTTCTGGGCCGGAAAGGCCGTTGTCCAAAATGCACTCCCCGTGGGCGTGGTGCTCACCATCCCGGCCGCCGGCAGCGAGGGCTCGGGCAACTCGGTCATTACCCTCCTCGACGGCATGCACAAGATCTCGCTCCGCACCGATTTTTGGCTCCGCCCCAAGTTCGCCCTCATGAATCCTGAGCTCACCTTCACTCTCCCGCCCGCCCAGACCGCCGCGGGCATCGCCGACATGATGGCCCACATTTTCGAGCGTTATTTCTCCAACACCACCGCCACGGAGGTTACCGACCGCGTGGCCGAAGGCGTGCTGATGGCCATCATCACCGAAGCTCCCAAGGTGATGGCCAACCCTACCGACTATGATGCCCGGGCCAACATCATGTGGAGCGGCACACTCGCCCACAACGGCATCTGCGGCACCGGGCGCAAGGAGGATTGGGTTTCCCACTTTATGGAACATGAGTTGAGCGCTGTCTACGGCGTCACCCATGGCGCCGGACTGGCTGTCATACAGCCGGCCTGGATGACCTTCATGGCCTATCACCATCCCGAACGCGGAGCTCAACTCGCCGTCCGCGTCCTCGGTGTCGAGCCGAAGGCTACGCTCACCGACACCGCCCTCGAAGGGGTAAAGCGTCTGAAAGAGTTCTATTCGTCGCTCGGGCTCCCCGTCACTATGGCCCAATTAGGCATTGACCACCCCGACATCCCCCTTTTAGTGAAAAAGCTACACGAGGACAAGGGCGCCACCATCGGCGGCTACTACCCCCTCACCTCCGTCGAGACCACCGAGATCTACCGCCTCGCCCTCTGACCTCAGCGGCAGTTTTACCACATTAATCGCATCCGACTTCCCCTCTTTCGCCGAAAATTTTCTAACTTTGCACCATTTCCGACATATCCACCACACAATCTGAAATGGCAAGTTTCCTCCAGATAGAAAACCTCACCAAGAGCTTCGGCGACCGCCTCCTCTTCGGCGATGTCACTTTCGGCATCAACGAGGGCGACAAAATAGGTCTCATCGCCAAGAATGGCACAGGCAAAACCACCCTCCTGCGCTGCATCGCCGGCCTCGAACCCTACGACAGCGGCGACATCGTGGCACGCACCGGCCTCAAAATCGGCTTCCTCGAACAGACGCCTCAGCTTCAGCCCGAGCTCTCAGCCATCGAGACCTGCATCGAAGGCAACGAGCCGGTCCGACGAGCCATCACAGCCTACGAGAAAGCCATCGCCGCCGGCGATCCGGCCGACATCGCCCGGGCTTCCGAGGCTATGGATGCCACGCAGGCATGGGACTACGAGGACCGGCTCCGTCAGATGCTCTCACAGTTGGGAGTCAAGGACCTCACCACCCCTGTGGGCCTCCTTTCCGGCGGCCAGCGCAAGCGTGTGGCTCTCGCCAAGGTAATCCTCGACGAGCCGCAGCTCATCATACTCGACGAACCTACCAACCACCTCGATATCGCCTCCATCGAGTGGCTCGAGACCTACCTCACACGGGCACGCATTGCCCTGCTCATGGTCACACACGACCGCTACTTCCTCGACCGTGTCTGCGACAAAATCATCGAGATCGACCGTCAGCAAATATTCACATACACAGGCAATTACTCCTACTATCTCCGCAAGCGTCAGGAGCGCATCGAAGCCATGACGGCCGAACTGGCCAAGGTGCGCAACACTCTCCGCCGCGAGCAGGAGTGGATGAACCGCCAGCCGCAGGCCCGAGCCGGAAAGGCACAGTATCGCATCGACAGCTTCTACGACCTCCAGCGCCGTGCCGCGGTCAATCTCCGGGAGAAGGAGGTCAGCCTCAATGTCAAGTCCTCCTACATCGGCAACAAGATTTTCGAAGCGTCCCACATCTCCAAGCGTTTTGGCGACAAGATCATCCTCCGCGATTTCTCCTACACTTTCGCCCGCTATGAGAAGGTTGGCATCGTGGGCAACAACGGAGTAGGCAAGTCCACCTTCATCAAGATGCTCCAGGGCCTCATCCCGTCCGACACCGGCATCTGGGACGTAGGCGAGACTGTGCGCTTCGGCTACTACAGCCAGGACGGCATCAATTTCAACCCCGAAAAAAAGGTCATCGACGCCATCACTGAAATTGCTGACGACATAGTGCTCAACGGCGGCGAATTGCGCCTCAACCCCTCGCAATATCTGCAGCATTTCCTCTTCTCACCGCCCGACCAGCAAAAACTCATCGCCAAACTCAGCGGCGGCGAGCGCTCCCGGCTCTATCTGGCATCAGTCCTCATGCATTCACCCAATTTCCTCATACTCGACGAGCCCACCAACGACCTCGACATAGTCACACTCGGCATCCTCGAGGAATACCTCTCGCAATTCAACGGCTGTGCCATCATCGTCTCCCACGACCGCTACTTTCTCGACAATATCGTCGACCACATCTTCGTGCTCGAAGGCGATGGCGAGGTACGCGATTTTCCCGGCACCTACTCGGAGTATCGCGCCTGGCGGCAGCAACGCGACGAGGAGCAGCGTTCCGCCCGTGCCGCCGAGGAGGAGAAAAAGCGCGCCGCCCGGCCCGCTCCGCGCCGCTCCGAGACCGCACGCCCTCCCAAACTCACCTTCAAGGAGCGCAAAGAGCTGGAGCAGCTTACCGCCGAACTCGACGCCATCAACTCCGAGATCGCCTCGCTCGAAGCCCTCTTCAACAGCGGCGAGCCCATCCCCGACATCGCCGAAAAATCAGCCCGCTACACCGCCCTCCGCTCCTCCCTCGACGACAAAGAGCTCCGCTGGCTCGAGCTCTCCGAAAAAGAGTAGCCGCCTTCCTCCCTTTCCCCTTTCCCCTTCCCCCCCCTTCTCCTTCCTTTCCTCCCCTTCCTCCCCTTCCTCCCTTTCCCTCCTCGCCCACTACCATCTACCATCTTCTATCTACTATCTAATTTGCAAATCTCACTCCCTTTTGTTAACTTTGCTTTCACTAAAGCATACGCTCAATGGAAGAAACATCGTTTCAGCCTGATTTGCAACCTACTGTCGACACCCTCCGACGCGGGGGCGTCATCTTATACCCTACCGACACCGTATGGGGCATCGGATGCGATGCCACCAACTCCGACGCCGTCCGCCGCATTTTCGACATCAAGCATCGCACTGACAGCAAGGCACTTATAGTGCTGGTTGACAGCGTCGCCATGCTCGAGAGATATGTCGACGAGGTCCCCGAAGTAGCCTATCAGCTCATCGAGGCCGCCGTGCGCCCCATCACCATCGTCTACGACCACGGCATCAATCTCGCCCCCGAGCTCCTCGCCGCCGACTCCAGCGTCGGCATCCGTGTCACCTCCGATCCTTTCTGCCGGGAGCTCTGCCGCCGGCTGAGGCGTCCCATCGTGTCTACATCCGCCAACATCAGCGGAGCACCCGCCGCACGCTTCTTCAGCGAGATCGACCCCGCCATCGTTGCGGCCGCCGATTTCATCCCGCAGTACCGCCGCGACGACACCACCGCGCTCCCCCCTTCGTCCGTAATCAAAATCGCCGCCGACGGACAGTTTCGCATCCTGCGCCCCTGAGAGTTAACATCCTGCACATTTCTCCACCATGGTAAGTGAAATCAAGCAAAGATTCATCTACGTGATCGGCGACCTGCTGAGCACCGCACTTGCATGGTTTATTTTCAATGTGATTCGATTCAACAATGTAGTACAGGAGTACCAGAGCTACACCTCTTTTACCGACTACCTCGCCGTGCGACCCGTGTGGCTCGGCCAGATCCTGTTTCCGCTCCTGATGCTGGGATTGTACTATCTCTCAGGATATTACAATAAGGTTTTCTTCAAGTCGCGCGTCGAGGAGTTCGCCTCCACGGCCTCCACGGCCCTCATCGGCACTGTGGTGATATATTTCGTCGCCATCGTCGACGATCCCATCCCCGACCGTGCCAGCAACTACGAGCTGCTGATGATGCTCTTCCTCCTGCTCTTCAGCTTCGTATACGTCACTCGACTGAGCATCACTCTCCACGTGCGCTCGCTCGTGGCCCGGGGGCAGCTTAAATTCAATTCGCTCATCATCGGCACCGGCCACTCCGCCCGCAAGCTCCGCCGCAAGCTCGCTGCTCTCCGCGGGCCCCGCGCCGCCCTCTACAATGTGGTAGGATATGTGGCCACCTCACCCGAGTATGCTTCGGCCGACCTCGACCTCCCGGTCTACACCATGGACCAGCTCCCCGAGATCACACGCTTGCTCGACATACACAATCTCATCGTCAATTCCCACCCCGAGGGGATGCAGCAGACGCTCAACACCATCAACGCCCTCTTCCCCCTCGATCTGCCCATCTACATCTCTCCCTCACTCTTCCAGCTCCTTGCCGCCAAGCCCAAGCTCCACGACCTCGATGGCGAGATCCTCATCGACATCACCCACGCCAACATGTCGGAGAGCACCATCAACCTCAAGCGTGCCGGCGACATCGTGGTCTCCTCCGTGGCCCTGACTCTGCTCCTCCCGGTGTTCGGCGTCATCGCCCTGATGATCAAGCGCGACTCCAAAGGGCCGGTCTTCTTCTCGCAGGAGCGCATCGGGCTCCGCAAGAAGCCATTCCGCATCCACAAATTCCGCACCATGCGCACCGATGCCGAGAATCAGGGCCCGGCGCTCTCCTCGGCCAACGACTCGCGCATCACCCGCATCGGGCGAACCCTCCGCAAATACCGCCTTGACGAGCTTCCACAGTTCTGGAATGTTCTCAAGGGCGACATGTCGCTCATCGGCCCCAGACCCGAGCGCGAATACTACATCCGGCAGATCATCCGCGAGGCCCCCTACTACACCCTCGTACATCAGGTCCGTCCCGGCATCACCTCTCTCGGCATGGTCAAATACGGCTACGCCAACACCATCCCCAAGATGATAGAGCGACTCCAGTACGACATTGTCTATCTGGAGAATATCTCTTTCACCATCGACATGAAGATACTCATGTACACTCTCTCCACCGTCATCAACGGCCGGGGTGTGTGACCCCTCCCTGCATAGCGGCCACCTCACCGCCCCTGCCGGCTAATTTGTCCATAGGTACACTGTTAGATAAGTAAAAAAGATTATGCGCGAACCATATCTTCCACCCAAAGCCTACAAAAAGGTGCATCAGTGGTGGCTCAGGCTCCTGATCTGGAGGGAAAAGCACATGAAGGAACGCACCTTCGTGAGCCTGCTGTCGCTCGTGGTGGGCATCGCATGCGGTCTTGCCGCCATGGTCCTCAAATGGCTCATCCACGTCATCTCCGGTGCACTCATCTCCGACATGAATGTCTCCGAAGGCAACTGGACCTTCATCATCTACCCGGTCATAGGCGTGCTGCTCGCCACTCTCTACGTGCGCTACGTTGTCCGCGACGACATCTCCCACGGTGTCACACGCGTGCTCTACGCCATCTCCCAGAATAAGAGCCGCCTCAAGCCCCACAACATGTACACCTCCATCGTGGGCTCCTCCATCACCATCGGTTTTGGCGGATCGGTCGGTGCCGAGGGTCCTATCGTCTACACCGGAGCGGCTATCGGCTCCAATCTCGGGCAGGCCTTCCGCCTCTCGCCGCGTGTGCTCATGATTCTGGTGGGCTGCGGAGCCGCCGCCGGCATCGCGGGCATCTTCAAGGCCCCCATCGCGGGGATGCTTTTCACCCTCGAGGTGCTCATGCTCGATCTCACCACGGTCACGGTGATGCCGCTGCTCATTTCGTCGATTTCGGCCGCCTCCGTGGCATATATCTTCACCGGCTACGATCTGGAGTTCTTCTTCGTGCAGAGCGAGCCGTTCATCATGGAGCGTCTCCCCTATTTCATCGGCTTAGGAGTGATGTGCGGCCTGGTTTCGCTCTATTTCACCCGGGTGATGTTCACCATGGAGACCTTCTTCCGCAAACGTCTTATCCTCCCCTGGCGCAAGACGGTGGTGGGATGTGCCATCCTCGCCACACTGGTATTCCTCTTTCCGCCGCTCTACGGCGAAGGCTACGGCGCCATCAATTCGCTCCTCAACGGCAACCCGGGCTCCATAGTCGACGGCTCTATCTTCTACGGCGACCGTGCCAACGCCATGTTCATCGTGCTCTATATCGGCATGATCATCCTGCTGAAGGCTTTCGCCACCTCGGCCACCAACGGCGCCGGAGGTGTCGGCGGCACCTTCGCTCCCTCGCTTTATGTGGGATGCATGACGGGATTTTTCTTCGCCTATCTGCTCAATAATCTCGGCTTCGGCCTCGACCTCTCGGTCAAGAATTTCGCCCTCATGGGTATGGCCGGAGTGATGTCGGGTGTGATGCACGCTCCCCTCATGGGCATCTTCCTCACCGCCGAGATGACCGGTGGCTATGAGCTCTTCCTCCCGCTCCTCATCGTCAGCACACTGAGCTACGGCACCATCAAGATTTTCGAGCCATACAGCATCTACACCATGCGTCTGGCACGCCGTGGCGAGCTCCTCACCCACCACAAAGACAAGGCGGTGCTCACCCTGCTGAAAATGAACTCTGTGATCGAAAACGACTTCCTCACCGTCACCCCCGACATGAATCTCAAGCAGATGGTCGACACCATCGCACGCTCGTCGCGCAATCTCTTCCCCGTGGTCGACGAGTCAAACCGCCTCATAGGCGTGGTGCAGCTCGACGACATCCGCAACATCATGTTCCGCCCCGATCTCTACCGCCGCATGCACGTGAGCCGCTTCATGTCGGTCCCCTCGGCCAAGGTGCAGATCGGCGACACCATGGAGACGGTGATGAAGACCTTCGACGACACAGGAGCCTGGAATCTCCCCGTGGTCGACGGCGACAAATATGTGGGATTCGTATCCAAATCAAAGATCTTCAATTCCTACCGGCGTGTGCTCCGCCACTACTCCGAGGATTAACCACGCATTTTCCGATTCACCCATTATGATATCATACATACAGGGCAACTTAGCCGAGCTCACCCCCACCTATGCCGTCGTCGACAACCACGGCATAGGCTACGAACTAAATATCTCACTCACCACCTACTCGGCGCTCGAAAACGTCAGGGAGTGCAAACTTTTCGTGCATGAGGTAATCCGCGAGGACGCGCATATCCTCTTCGGATTCAGCTCCGAAAGCGAGCGCGCCATCTTCCGCGAGCTCATCGGAGTGAGCGGCGTAGGAGCCAACAGCGCCCGCGTCATCCTCTCATCCATCCCCCCGGCCGAACTCGAGCAGGTGATCGTCTCCGGCGACGACCGACGCCTCAAAAGTGTCAAAGGTATCGGAGCCAAAACTGCCCAGCGTATAATTGTTGACCTCAAAGACAAAATAAAACCCTCCGGAGATACGTTATTTATTCAGTCCGCACCACAGAGCGATGCCTACGACGAGGCTCTCGCCGCGCTCCTCATGCTCGGATTCGCTAAGGCTCAGACCGTCAAGGTGCTGACCCGCCTTTTCAAGGACGATCCGGCGCTAAGAGTGGAACTGGCAATCAAAAAGGCTCTCACCATGCTGTAAATCAGCCCGGTGCCGCGGCCTATGGTAAATGAGACACAGTAGCTTACACCATATCAGTCACATTGCGCGTCTGGTGGCATTGTCGGTGGTATTTCTTGCCCTGACGGTGTCGTCGGTGTATTCTTATGCCCAGATCAATGCCGGAGGCTCCGCCCCTGCGCCGGGCAAGCAGCTCGATCCTCCCCCCTTCTATCCGGGTGTTCCCGTGCCGGCCAACCCTGCCGACTCTATCATGATGCCCTTCCCGGTGCAGCAGACCGTCCCGGCCAACTATGAGAACCTCATGGAGGACCAGTTTGCCGCCGATCTCGCCTCACCCTCAAATATCCGCACCGTGGCCGAGTTCGACCCGGAGACAGGCTACTATGTGATTCGTACCAAACTGGGCGACGCCGACATCACCACACCTTTCCTCCTCTCAGAGAAGCAATATTCCAACTGGGAGCTCCGCCGACAGCTTCAGGAATACTATCAGGAGCGCAATCAGGCCCTTATAGAGGACAAGGAGAAGCAGCCATTCAACATTTTCGACATGAATTTCGCCTACGGGCCTCTGGAGAAGATCTTCGGACCCGGCGGCGTATCGCTCAAGACCCAGGGATCGGTGCAGATCAAGATGGGTGTCAAGAGCAACAAGACTGACAACCCCTCTCTGGCCCTCAATTCGCGCCGCAAGACCTATTTCGACTTCGAGCAGAAGATTCAGGCCACAATCAGCGCATCGGTAGGCGACCGCATGAACTTCAACATGACCTACAACACCGATGCCACCTTCGATTTCGACTCGAAAAACATAAAACTCGCCTACGAAGGCAAGGAAGACGACATCGTCAAGAGCATCGAGGCCGGTAATGTGAGCATGACCACCGGGTCGTCGCTCATCCGTGGCTCCACGGCCCTTTTCGGTCTGAAAACCAAACTGCAGTTCGGCAAACTCACCGCCACGGCTCTCGTGTCGCAGCAAAACTCCGAGTCGAAGTCGGTCAACACCAAGGGGGGAGCCC
>ULVC01004759.1_pt1 | contig 17253 bp, 9 predicted proteins | sample 1958821 | NCBI WGS metagenome assembly ULVC01 (sample SAMEA4835769, study PRJEB28245) | human gut metagenome | biome: gut microbiome; material: fecal sample | place: Denmark | collected 2008 | reverse complement strand
ATATTCTGTGAAATGGTGGGTCGTGCTTCCTCTCTCTCCGCTCAAGTTTGGAAAGAACTCGCTGATTTCAGCGAGTTCTCTTTTTATCTTTATAAGTAGTCCTCACAAGTAGGGTCTTATTAAAACTAAAAGAATCGAAGAATATCCCGTTTGGTTATTATGATTTATCCTGATAGTTTTGAACAGAAAATAGGTTTTGATGAAGTTCGCAATATTGTCAGCGGATTTTGTCTGTCGGCTCTTGGCAAGGAGATGGTTGGGAATATGACGTTCTCAAGCGATGCGGCCGTGATTAATGAATGGCTTAGTCAGGTGCGCGAGTTCCGGCGTTTGCAGGAAGAGACTGATGATTTCCCGTTGCAGTACTTCTTTGATGTGCGTGAGAGCGTGGCGCGAATACGTCTTGAGGGCACTTATATGGAAGAAAGCGAACTGTTCGATTTGAAGCGTTCATTGGACACTATACATAAGATAGTCGGCTTTCTTGCACCAAAGTCCGATACGGAAATCAGTTATGATGAGGTTGATTCTGTTGAGCAGGAGGGTAGGGCAGACTATCCTTCATTGTATCGGCTGACTTTAGGTATCAAGACCTTTCCTCAATTAGTTGTCAGAATAGACGGGATAGTTGACCGATACGGAAAGATAAAGGACTCGGCTTCGCAGGAACTCTCGCATATACGGCGGGAACTGGCGAAGTCGGAAGGTGCTGTCTCGCGTACATTATATAATATATTAAGGACAGCGCAGAGCGATGGACTCGTTGAGAAAGACGTTACTCCGACTATACGCGATGGTAGGCTTGTAATTCCTATTGCACCCGGATTGAAACGGAAGATAAAGGGAATTGTGCATGACGAGTCGGCTACGGGAAAGACGGTCTTCGTAGAACCGACGGAGGTGGTCGAGGCGAATAACCGCATTCGGGAACTTGAAAATGAGGAAAGAAAAGAGATTATACGTATTCTGAAAGAGTTTGCCGCCACGGTGCGTCCACATGTGAAGGATATTATAGCCTCGTATAAGCTGCTGGCTCATATAGATTTCATACGCGCAAAGGCTGAATTCGCCAAGATGGAGAACGGTTTCGAGCCGAATGTGGAGGCTTATCCGCATATAGACTGGATTCAGGCTGTTCATCCGTTGCTTCGTATTCCGCTGGAAAAACAAGGAAAGAAGGTCGTGCCGTTAGACATTACGCTTACAAAGGACAAGCGGATACTCATTATTTCAGGACCGAATGCTGGTGGAAAATCAGTCTGCCTCAAGACCGTGGGATTGCTCCAATATATGCTCCAGTGCGGATTGCCGGTGCCGGTGGGCGACCGTTCAACAGTGGGAGTGTTCAAGAATATCATGATAGATATCGGTGACGAGCAGAGCATTGAGAACGATTTGAGTACGTATTCTTCACATCTGATGAACATGAAGAATATGATGAAGTTCTCAAACGACGAGACCCTGTTGCTCATTGACGAGTTTGGCACGGGAACAGAGCCGCAGATAGGTGGTGCGATTGCCGAGGCCGTGCTGAAACAGTTCTGTAACAAGAAAGCATGGGGAGTGATAACGACGCACTATCAGAATCTGAAACACTTTGCCGAGAGCCACGATTACGTGGTGAATGCCGCGATGCTCTATGACAGAAAGGAGATGCGGGCACTCTTCCAGCTTGCCATCGGACGGCCGGGCAGCTCGTTTGCCATTGAGATAGCGCGCAAGACAGGTATCCCCGAGGAGGTAATACGTGACGCGAGTGATATTGTCGGTTCGGATTATATACAGAGCGACAAGTATTTGCAGGACATCGTGCGTGATAAGCGTTATTGGGAGGGCAAGCGCCAGACGATACATCAGCGTGAGAAAGATATGGAGCGAATCATAGCCAAGTATGAGAGCGACCTTGCTGATATAGACAAAAGTCGCAAGGATGTGTTGCGGCGTGCCAAAGAACAGGCCGAGGAACTCTTGCGTGAGAGCAATAAGAAGATTGAAAATACGATACGTGAGATACGCGAGAGTCAGGCTGAGAAGGAGGAAACCAAGCGCATCCGTGAGGAATTGGATGCTTTCAAACAGGAGGTAAGCACCATCGACACGAAGGCGGAAGATGAGAAAATTGCCCGCAAGATAGCGCAGATTCAGCGCAGGAAAGAGCGTAAGGAGGAACGGAAGAAAAAGAAAGCGACGGAGAAAGCGGCTAATGCAAATCCAGAAGGTGGGGCAGGGGACAACAATAAAGCTCCGCAGGCAAGTACAGGAGCGGCCCCAAATATTGCAGTCGGCTCTTCTGTCCGCATCAAAGGACTTACCTCTGTGGGTACTCTCGTGGGGATTGAGGGCAAGATTGCCACCGTCATATTCGGCGATATGCGCACGAAGATGAAGCTCGACCGCTTGGAAAAAGTCAAGCAGGCGGAACAGAAAGACAAGAAGAATGATAGTTTTGCGGTCGTTACGGCAAGCCGCATGACACGTGAGGCTATCGACGACCGTCAGAAGAACTTCCATCATGACCTCGATGTGCGTGGAATGCGTGGTGATGAGGCTCTTAATCAAGTGCAATATTATATCGACGATGCAATACTTGTTGGTGCGGGACGTGTCAGAATATTGCACGGCAAAGGCAATGGCATATTGCGTCAACTAATTAGACAGTATCTGAATACAGTTCCGAATGTTGCAAGTTGTCGTGATGAACACGTTCAGTTTGGTGGTGCCGGAATAACAGTTGTTGATTTAGAATAGATATTATTCAAATGTAATAAAAATGTTGTTTGGTATTAATACAAAAAAAATTGATTGTCTCACGACAACCAATCTTTATTAACCTTAATAATCTAATACCATGAAAAACACATTACAAAATTACAATTTTACTTTGTAAAAGCAATGGCTTTTATCTAAAATGTCTTGTTGATATAACATTAATTAAATATTTCCCCGTTCCAATTAATCTTTTTTTGTACCAAAATGGACTTTATAAGCTCGCTGTCTTCTTTATTTACATCAGGCAGGGAGTATGAAAGAAATAGTGAATTATCATCAGGAGATAATCGCATTTCTATCATCTTCGGACTTATCATGGCCTTTATTTTATTAAATTCCGTAACAGATAAACTGTCTGGTTTCTTTATAAGTTCAATGTTTTCTAATGCAGGCATAGATATATCCGGCAGTTGTTGCCAGTCGAGTTGCCAAAAAGAAATAATGCTTTCGGCTGCTGTTCCGTAGTATGTTTGCACCATACAAATGATGTTGCTGCCGTCTCTTGGCAATAACTTCATTTCAAGTTTGGAACTCTCCGAGAGTGTTATGGCAATGTAATCGCTTGTTAGAGTGTCTATTCTGACCGTATCACCTATTGCGTTTTTGGTAGCCGCCGACACTTTCATATCAACATAATCAGCCAATTCGGTACGCATACTTTTGGTTAGATACATCGTGATGGAGTCTGGCATATCTATCCAAACCTCCCGCATTGTTTTTCCCAATGATGTCTCCACGGAGAAAACAAGCATTAATATTAAAGATATTACAGTTCTTCTCATATTTTAATTTTTATGACTTGCAATATTACAGCTTTTTTCTTAAAACTCCAACAATATTCGTTATAAAACATATTGTAACTCAAAAATATGTCATTCTGCATAAAATAATAGTAAAACAAAATTAGGCCGTAATACCTTGATGCAAGGTTACGGCCTAATTTTAATTTTATTAAAGAGAACTTTTTATTCTTCCACTGCTGCCTGTGCGGCGGCTAGACGATGCTGAGTATCAGTTACTTACAGAGTTAGTGTAAAGTACTGGCACCTCTTTTTAGACTCATTCTGCTCATTTTGCCTCATTTTTCAGGGAAAAAATGGCTCAATGGCAGATTCATTCTCATTTCTTGATTTTATCTTTATTATATTTTACACTAGATTGCTTGACTTCAGTCTTACAATCGTTAACTGTAAATGCTTCGTAAGTCCAGAAGATTGAACTTCATGAACAAACACCACATTCTGTTTGCAAAAATACAAAATAATCTTGAACTCAGGCTCATTTTTCTCATTTTTCGTGCAGAATGAGTTTGATTTTAACATGTCATCGCGAAGCCATAGCTAATAACACCTAACCTTGCATTTTTTCTAGGTATGCGGGAATTTCGCATACCTCTGTACTAATTTTGCAGCCAATATTAAAAAATGTTGAATTAAAATAAGAATTATGGAAGAGAACAATAAAAATAAGCGCAAGAGCATTGCCGAATGGATTGCGGTGTTTTTGTGTATTGCAGCTGCCCCCGTGCCATGTATTACCCTTATGTCTGCCACAAAAGTATTGTCTGAGCGTTGGGAATGTATCGCACTTTGGCCAGCCTTACTATGCTTGGTCATTGGAGCTATCGCCTTTTTGATAACCTGCAGGGTGCTTAGCTGGTTGATATACCTTATTATTAAATAAGAAAGGAGTAAATGTTATGAGAGGATGTCTTACTACCATAATCACATTGATTATACTATTTGCCTTTGGAGGAACTGCTTTAGCTGCAATTGTGATAATAGTACCGCTATTGCTTGGCGAACAGGATGCAAAAAGCCTGGCCGACCTTCACTGGTACACATGGACTGCAATTATCATTCTACCGATTATATTACTAAAGATTCTTGTCAAAGCAAGTCGCATTACTGCAAACTATATCTGTGACATGTTAGGAATCGACTAAATAATAGATGGAATTTTGACAGAAGAATGCAACTTTTTTGCTTTTAGTGTTGTTTCATTACAAAGATATTGTATCTTTGCCCACAGATACGACCTCGTGTCGTTTCGTTGACATACTGAATAGCGAAGCAAAGTGCTTCATTCTCACCAAACGGGAACCTGAGAACTCCCTGTCTGCGAAAGCGGACATGATAGCGAAGGTGGGGAATGTGGTGCAGTTGTTTCCGCGTTACTATAGCGCGGACTTCTGTCATATTCCACCTTCAAGGTTTCTCAGGACCTCCGTTGCAGAATATCGACACGAGGTCTGCGCTTTCAGTTTGACAAAAAAATATTAGTGGTAAAAATGACTTCAAAAGTCGCGTACCTTGAAAACTTTTACAATTATGATTACCTGTTTTGAGAAAAAAAGATTATTTGTTCTTTTTATATTATTTGCTTTCACTTTACTCTTTGCCAGTTGTGACAATGAGGACGAAAAAGACACATCCATATATCAGGAAAAAGAGTCTTTTGAGAATTACCTTACTGAAAAAATAAATGGCTATGTTGAAGAAAAAACGTCGGAATTGGTTGATGAGCAGACTAGTATTTGGACTCTTCAACCAATAAGAATGCTGAAACATTCATTTTTTGTAAACGATAGTACAAGAAAAGGTGATTGGTATCAAGCTGTCGTGAGTGTAGGTCTTAGTACGGATAGTATAAATAGTTTTATCAATCGAGAAATTGATACATACAACACATTTCATAAAGGAAACGAAATTGAGTATATGGAATTAAATTCGTTGGAGCAAGAAGAAATTATTGACGACAATGCGTTTTCACTTATTAAAGAACTGGAGTACTATGGTGCATATGATTTAATAGATATTCTGATAGGTTCCTTTGTTGCATATATTGTAGGCTGGGTGTTTGGATTTATTGTTGCTTATGTGTTTTTTAGTATCTTTACTTCTGTTGAAGACGAAAATAATACGATTTGTCGGGGAATAGGTTATTTATTTATGATTATATGGGCATGCCTGTTCTTGTGGCTTACATATAAGTATGTCGTTCTTAGCATGGAACTGGAGAATGTAATAAGTTCAAATATTATCAATACATTATTTTAATAAAACAATTATTCTATGGTTAAATATATATGGTCTGCAATAATATCTTTATTCATATTTTGTGGAATAAGTATTGGCAGAAAGAGTTTTGTAAAATCGTATCTCGAAAAAGAAGGTAAAACGATTATAAAGTCCGAAATCAAGCATTTTGGTAAGGAATTAAGTATCAATTCGCTTCGAAAAGAATGTCGTACGACAACAAAAGTAGGACTCAGGACTTCGCTTCGAGCATTAACTACTGCAGAGAAAAAAGTTCTAAAGAGAATAGAAAAAGTAGTTCCTTACGGTAATAATGGCATCAATGCAGAAAAGTGGACTATTGGGCAAATCGCAAAATCTCCTTTATTCCCTAAATGCATCCAGAATTTTAAGGAGTATTGTTCCAAAAATTCTATTTCTAAAGAGACTATGGATAGAATCTTGAGGGATTTAGGAAAAAGTAGGAAAGTTGTTCTTCCCGCAAATAAAAGACAAGTAGATTTTACTGGTATATCCGTTAGAATATGTAAGTTACCTTCAACACAAGAGTTAATATCACATTTAGGTGGTAAAGAAGCTATAAAGAAAATGTCAGACCAAACGTTAAAAATGAAAATCAGAGATTTTCACTATAATGTTGCTTGGAATGCTTTTGCAAAAAAATATAAGATAACTCCAGAACAGGCGAAAGATATTTTCGGATTGTTGGATCATGCACCTCATGAAGCTGAAAATGGCATAATGCAACTTGTACCCAATAGTATTCATAATTTCAAAAACTTATACGGGCACAATGGACTTGTTTCAAAGCGAATGGCTGAATTAAGGGCTTTACAATAGAAGTCCTATCAACAATATTTTTTTGCTATTTGTTTATGCCAATATGAAGGACTACCTGCGCAGACATATCTGGATATTATCCAAGCTATACGAGAATCCCAAGGGATTGACGTATAAGGAGTTTGAGTATGAATGGGGACGGACGGAGTTGAACTCGCTGAAGACTCCATTGCCTAAACGAACTTTTGCTGATTGTCTGCGTGCTATAGAGGAAGCTTTCGATATTCAGATTTCGTCTGATGTTCGTAATGGGTACAGGTATCGCATTGTTAACCGTGAATGGCTGGAGAAAGACAATGTGAAGGATTGGTTGCTGTCGGCCTTTGCTGTTAACGGACTGTTGCAGGACAGTAAAGGACTGCGTGATAGGGTGATGTACGAAACGATTCCATATGGAAACGGGCATTTGCTGAAGATATTGGAATGCATGAAGAAAAACCAGGTCGTAAACCTCCTTTATCAGGATTTCTTTGATGATGAGCCTTGCGAGATATTGCTGGAGCCATACTTTGTACGAGTATTCCACCAAAGATGGTATGTCATTGGTGTGATGCTTAATGCGCCTGAGGGCGAAGAGCCTGAGGAACGGACAAAGCAAGGGCGAATACGACGTTATGCGCTTGACAGGGTACATCGGATATTTGCTACAGAGGACACATTCAAGATGCCACGTGGCTTTACTGTAGATTCATATTTTGCTGACGCTTTTGGCATAATCGTTGAGCCGGAAGTGCTTAAAGCAGAACGTATTCGAATAAAGGCGACTGATATCAACCATAGGCGCGATTATCTGCGAAAATTGCCGATACACTGGTCGCAACGTGAGGTGGAGAATCATAGCGACTACTCGATATTTGAAGTAACGGTAATGCCCACCTACGACTTTATTCAGCATATCCTATCGATGAGTAGCGAGGTTGAGGTTTTGTCGCCAAATTATGTAAGGGAAGAGGTCGTCAGATGGGTAAAAGAGATTGCTAAAATATATGGTCTGAAGACACTAGACTTTTGACTTGTTAAGACATGAGCTCTTTCTCTTTCAAAGATGGTCAAAAAGAAAAAAGAGTTGGGTGTAACATCCCATTTTAAAGGATGTTACACCCAATTTCTTATTTTGGAATCTTGCGATTACTCCTCTACTGCTGCTTGTGCCGCTGCGAGTCTTGCGATAGGCACGCGGAATGGAGAACATGAAGCATAGTTCATGCCCACTTTTGCGCAGAACTTAACAGAACTTGGTTCACCACCATGCTCACCACAGATACCAGTACGCATACCAGGACGAACGGCACGGCCTTTCTCTACTGCCATTTCGATAAGCTGGCCTACACCATTCTGGTCGAGAACCTGGAACGGGTCAACTTTCAAAATCTTCTTTTCGAGATATACAGGCAAGAAACTTGCGATGTCATCACGGCTGTAACCGAATGTCATCTGTGTCAAGTCATTAGTTCCGAATGAGAAGTATTCAGCCTCAGTAGCAATCTTATCTGCTGTAAGAGCTGCACGCGGAATCTCAATCATCGTACCAATCTCAAATTCGATGCGTGTAGCATACTCGGCAAAGACTTCTTCCGCGGTCTTCATGATTATGTCTTTCTGCTGTTTGAACTCATAGAGAATACCAATCAGAGGCACCATGATTTCCGGTTTCGGGTCTTTTCCTGCGAGTTTCAGCTCACAAGCTGCGCTCAGTATGGCGCGAGTCTGCATGGCTGTAATCTCAGGGAATGTGATTCCAAGACGGCAGCCACGGTGTCCGAGCATAGGATTGTTCTCGGCCAGGCTATTCACGCGCTTCTGGATTTCCTCTACGCTGATACCCATTTCATCTGCCATAGTCTGCTGTCCTGCAATATCGTGAGGAACGAACTCGTGCAATGGCGGGTCGAGAAGTCGGATATTAACCGGACATCCGTCCATAGCCTCAAGAATACCCTTGAAGTCTGCCTTCTGATAAGGCAGCAACTTGTCGAGGGCAGCCTTGCGACCCTCTGTGCTGTCAGCAAGAATCATCTCGCGCATTGCGACAATCTTCTTACCCTCGAAGAACATATGCTCTGTACGTGTCAGACCGATACCCTTTGCACCAAACTCGCGAGCTACGGCTGCATCGTGCGGAGTATCTGCGTTTGTGCGTACCTGAAGCTTTGTATATTTGTCGCAAAGGTCCATAAGAGCCTTGAAGTCGCCGGAAAGTTCGGCAGCCTTTGTAGGAATCTCGCCGGCAAACACCTCACCGGTAGAGCCGTTCAAAGAAATATAGTCGCCTTCCTTATATGTTACGCCCTCAATCTCAACGGTCTTGGCTTTATAGTTAACGTTTATTGCACCGGCACCGCTGACACAGCACTTACCCATACCACGTGCAACAACTGCTGCGTGCGAAGTCATACCACCTCGTGCCGTGAGAATACCCTCGGCTGCGCTCATTCCGGCGAGGTCTTCCGGTGAAGTCTCGATACGAACCATTACTACTTTATGGCCGTCCTTGTGCCAGTTTTCAGCATCGTCTGCATGGAAAACAATCTGACCGCAAGCAGCTCCCGGAGAAGCCGGCAGACCGCGTGTGATAGCTTTCGCATTCTTCAAAGCATCCTTGTCGAATACCGGGTGGAGCAATTCGTCGAGTTTCTGCGGTTCGCAGCGGAGCAAAGCAGTCTTCTCGTCAATAAGTCCCTCACGAATCAGGTCCATAGCAATCTTCACCATCGCCGTACCGGTACGCTTTCCGTTACGTGTCTGCAAGAACCACAGTTTGCCTTCCTGTACGGTAAACTCCATATCCTGCATATCGTGATAGTGGTTTTCGAGCTTGTTCTGCAAGAAATCAAGCTCTTTGTAGATTTCCGGCATAGCCTCTTCCATTGACGGATATTTGGCAGCACGCTCTTCTTCTGAAATGCCCTGAAGCTTAGCCCAGCGGCGAGAGCCTTCTATTGTAATCTGTTGCGGAGTGCGTATTCCTGCAACAACGTCCTCACCCTGTGCGTTAACAAGATACTCTCCGTTGAATAGATTCTCGCCCGTAGCGGCATCACGGCTGAAGCATACACCCGTTGCAGATGTGTCGCCCATATTTCCGAATACCATAGCCTGTACGTTTACAGCCGTACCCCATTCTGCTGGGATGCCTTCCATCTTGCGGTAGAGGATGGCGCGCTCGTTCATCCAAGAATCGAACACAGCGCAGATTGCTCCCCAAAGCTGTTCCATCGGATTAGTCGGGAACTCCTTGCCGGTCTGGTCTTTGATGGCCTGTTTAAAGAGGACAACGAGTTCCTTGAGCTCCTCAACCGACAAATCCTTGTCGAGCTTCACACCACGTACAGCTTTGACTTTCTGTATGATAGCCTCGAATGGGTCAATGTCTTCTTTGTTCACCGGTTTCATGCCAAGTACCACGTCACCATACATCTGCACGAAGCGACGGTATGAGTCGTAAACGAAATGGGGATTGTTAGTCTTCTTGGCAAGTCCTTCTGCCACGGCGTCGTTCAGACCGAGGTTGAGAATTGTGTCCATCATTCCCGGCATTGAAGCGCGGGCTCCAGAACGTACAGAAACGAGCAGCGGATTCTCTGTGTCGCCAAATTTAGAGTTCATTAACCCTTCAATATGGTTTACGCTTTTCTCAACATCGTCTTTCAGAAGGGCTACTACATCGTCCTTACCTTTCTCAAAATACTCGTTACATACATCTGTGGTAATAGTGAAACCCGGAGGAACCGGTACTCCAATCAGATTCATCTCTGCGAGGTTAGCACCCTTTCCGCCAAGCAAGTTGCGCATATCGGCGCGACCTTCAGCTTTTCCATTGCCAAAAGTATAAACTCTTTTTTCAATCATAGTTGATATAAATTTCAATTATTGTTTTTAATTTAGTGTCGCAAAAATAATTAAATTAATTCACAATAGCAAATATTTACCTGAAAAATGTAAAGTCTACCTTGCATTATTGCACTGTTTGCGCAAACAGAGAAGGAAATATAATAGAAGCTGATAGTAAAAAGCATCATTAACCCACGCGATGGGAGAATAAAGCCTTTCTCTAATCCCATTCCGATAATGCTTCTGTGATGAAAAAAGGGCTCATCCGATAAATACAGGGGGCAACCTATTTCGGCCAGGACTGTATAGTACTATGGCGCAATACTCGAGTAATTTGGGTACAGTACTCGAGTAATTTGGGCGCAGTACTCGAGTAATTCCGGCCTGATTACTCAAGTATTTTGGCTTCAGTACCAGAGTAATCCAGCCTTAAATACTCTGAGCATGACTAAAGTGTGTGCAAAGGTGCGACATAATATCTAATAAAAGACATCCCATATATTTATCGGGTGAGCCGAAAAAAGTACCACAGTCAGGTAACAACATTACAAGGTTTCTGTAATCAAAACAAATAAAAAGAGATGAACCATTAAAAGTTCATCTCCCCAGCGTCGAGGTGACAGGACTCGAACCTGCGACAGCCTGGTCCCAAACCAGGAACGCTACCAACTGCGCTACACCTCGTTACTAACCCTTACGGATTTGCGGTTGCAAAGGTATTACTTTTTTGCGAAATACGTGTATTTTCAATTGACTATCTTTATATTTTAATACTTATTAACCATCAAACGGTTAATATCAGATGCTGGACGAAATATTTTTTGTTCCTTTTATTCTTTTCTTTAACCTTTTATCAGAAATAAGAAATAAAGCAAAAGGTCAGACATTACGCTTTATATTTGTGACAGATGACAGATTGACACTTACTTGCATAACATTTATAATAATAAATAAAAAATACCATTCCTTTTAAGGAACACTATTTTATTATTTTCCGCGAAAATATATAAGAACATCTGTCACATCTGTTACCACCCATTATAAACTGTTGTGTTTCAGTGATTTAACCACATTTACCGATCTGTCATTATCTGTCATCACCTGTTATCACACGTCATCCTTTGCCAACAATTATGTTCCAAGTGCGCATTAAAAGCATTGAGATAGCCACTGAAGGCTGTTAAGGTAGCCACTGAACACCGTTGAGATAGCCACTGAAGGCCGTTGAGGTAGCCACTGAACACCGTTAAGGTAGCCACTGAAGCATATCGTACCTTTGCATTGTCGGAGAGGCGGGGAGTCTTCGACATAGCTCTTGAACGGAGATATTGTATTGCGGTCTTTGACATTATGCTAAGAAATGGCCAAACAAAAAACAAGGGGCTGTGCCGTAAGCCATAATTACGACACACCCCCATAGTTTGTTTTATGAATGGGATACCTTATTGGAGATATACCTTAGTCATCTTGTTGCCTCTCTTGACAATGTAAACGCCGTGTACAGGTCTCTTCACTTCTATACCCAAAAGGTTGTAGTAAGTCACCGTTCCCTTGCTTGTCGTAGTTACAGAACCGATGCCTGTTGCCGGATTCTCGCCGAGGTCTTCCCAACCACGGTTGCCTGTACCTTTATATACGTGGTTGTTCACTATCTTTGTGCCTGTGATGTCGTTTGTCTGGTAGCTGCCGGCATTGTTACAGAATATGATTCCCGTTGCATCGGCTGGAACAGAGAACGTCCAGATATTATCATTCACCTTCGTCATCGGTACGCCCGGCCAACTTGTCGGCTCGCTGCAACCCCAATAGTGGATGTTCACCGAACTCCAATTCGTAACAGAGTTGTCATAGAAGACAGTGATGTTTGTCGGCTTAGCCACCTTTTTGAATGTTGCAGAGCCTGTGTTTGTGCCATTCGCGCCGGTAGCTGTCCAAGTGATTGTAACCGACTCGCCATCGTTCATGCCCTCTCCTATTGTTACGGTTGTGCTTCCGCTGAGATTTGTCTCCGCACCATTACCTATCTTATATGATGCAGATGTGCAGTTGGCATTAGCCTTCAGCGTTACCTCCTGAGTTCCGATGAAGTCGCCACCGTTAGGCGAAATGCTCACGCGTGCCTCATCGCTGACTGCCTCGATGGTCTTCACATATCCGTCCAAATTGTAGTAACCGCCGTTCACAAACTTGAAGCCGCCCTGTTTGTTGCCCGGCACTTGGTCATTGCCTTTGTTACTGAATATTATCAATGCGTCTGCAGGAATCTCACCCTCGCCGGTGTAGGTCCACTTATATACGTTATTGCCGAGATATGTCATGCTCTGTCCGGGCCACTTGCCACCTGTGAAGTTCTTTGTTTCGTTCCATACCCACACAGATGCAGGATTCCAAGACTCATGCTCAAGGAAGATGGCCTGCTCGCCCTCCTCCATCATCGGCTCTGTTACTTCTGCCGGCTCTTCGCGCTCGCTACCGCCACCACCGCTCGATGCGGGTTTCTCGGTCCAAGTCTCCTCCGGCATTGTCTCGTCTGCCCATGTTTCCCACGGCTGACTTACAGATGCGGCATTGTAAAGGTACTTGCCATCCTCGCCTACCTTGCCCGGTGCCGGGGTCTTAGCAGTGCTGAGAACATACACGCGCATATTTCCCTTGCCCGAGCAAGTAGCAGTGAGCGTGTTGTTTGTAACATTAACCTCCTCGCCAGTGATAGCGTCTACATATTTGCCGTTAAGGATATTAGTGAATGTTGAGCTTCCGCTGATGGTTACGAGCACGTATGAGTCGGTGTTAGCATCCACGTAACGACGCTTGAAAGACATCTTGCCCGAGCATCCGTCTGTGCTATACTGACCCTTGCGCAATGCCGGAACGGCTGCGCGAATCTTGTTCAGACGCTGTATGTGGCGTGCCAACGGATAGGTAAGAGTAGACTTCATGTTGCCTGTCGCATCGGTCCAGTCAGCGAAATCGTTCACCGTAACGTCGCCCTCAATATATCCTCCGAAGTATGCGCGACCTGTATTCTTCAGTGCCTCAACCGCACCCTTGTCGATAGGACATCCCTTTTGGAACTCAACCTCAGAGCCGTAATATATACAAGGTATGCCGCGGAAGGTGAACATCAGCGACAAGTTCTCAGCCCAAGTGTCCTGAGTACCCGTGAAACGGTAGTTGCTGTCGGGCGCATAGTCGTGAGAGTCCACATACACCACATTATATGTAGCGTCGTTATAGAGGTTGTCCTGACCGTGAACGCCGAACGCTCCCTGTGCGGAATTAAAGTTCCAGTGCATCGCGAAGTCTATCACGTTCAGTCCTGAGAAGTCCTTATAGTCCGGCGTATGATAGTCGTTGCCGTTGAGCAGCGCGTTGTTGCTCTTGCGCAGGATAGACTCTGCGTGCCCCAGGTCGTCTTTTCCTGACTGCAATACAGATTCCCAGTTTGTGTGTCCCTGTACTGTGAAGTAATCATGCGAGCCTTCCGTCTTTGTCGGTATTGCTACAACATTGTCCCATGAGCTTGCGTCCATGTCCCAAGCGTAGTCCTTAGACTCTTTCCATGTGTAGTAGCATGGTGAGCAGTTGTAGTTCTCGCCGCGGTATATCACCTCCATTGAGCGTGCGCACACCTCTCCGTACATGAAGAACGGCGTGTTGCCACGTTTGGCTTTAGCCTCCGGACTCTCTGAAGCCTCGATGAACTGTGGCAGGAACATCTTGTTGAACGACAAACGCGGAATATGTCCAGCTGTGTCTATACGGAAACCATCGATACCCATCTTGATAAAGCGGGAATAGCATTCCACGAGGTACTTCGTGACCGCAGGGTTCTCTGTGTTCAAATCGACGCAGTCGCCTGCAATCTGTCCCCACCAGCGCGACGGGTCGTCCCAGTCGAACCAAGCTTTGTGGTGCCAGTAGTTATGCGTGTCGCGGTTTGTGAAGTCTGAGTTCTTCATCATAGCCAGACGGGTGCCATATTGATTTGCCGGTTGCATGTCGGGATAGTCGGCAGGAAGCATTCCGCCCTCCGAAGCAGGCACGGGTATCATCGAAGCATTGATGTCGCCGAGGTCTTTGGAGTAGTCTTTCTTGAACATTTTGCACAGGAAGTTCTCACCGAAGTTGCCCGTATGCTGAAGCACAATGTCGAGAATGAGCTTCATTCCACGCTTGTGAACCTCGTCGATGAGTGTCTGGAATGCCACGTCGGCATCAGCATCAGAGCTTCCTTTCGACACATAACGGTGGTCAATCTTCGAGAAATCCATCGCATGATAGCCGTGATAGTCGAGTCCCGAACCGTTTTCGACAATCGGAGTAATCCACACTGCCGTGAATCCGAGAGCCTTGATGTAGTCGAGCTTGTCGATAAGTCCCTGGAAATCTCCACGCCATTCCGGGTCATTGATGTTCTTTACTCCGTCCCAACAATAGACGTTGTTGTTCCGGTCTCCGTCATAAAAGCGGGTTGTCATCGCGAAATAGATTGTCTCATCGCGGAAGTCGGTACGGTCACCGACGAACGTTCCATCCGCCAGTGTTTGCTGTGTGGCACCGAACAACAATGCCATCACCATAAGAAGTAAAAGTCTGAATTTCTTCATAAGAAGGTTGTAATTTAATTTTTAATTAGGTTATAATTGATTATATTAGTTACTAATGTCTCGGGAGAGCATTGCGCACGCAAGAATCGTATGCAAAATTAATAGTTTTACAGCCCATGCCGCTTGTTTTAAATCAAAAAGTAGTGTATTTGTTGTGCAATCGTTTACACTTAGGGGCGAGGTAAATAAAACAGGGCGACCCGTATTGATAGGTTTTTATTATTTCCTTATAATACCTAATATAAATGCACTAATTAACGTGAGTTCGACGAATTTTCAAATCTTCTTCTCAACCAGTGTAAAGACGCGGTTCTTTGAGACGGTTTGGTTACTGTTGCCTGGTAATGTCATTCCCCAGCATCGGTAACAGCATTACCAGGGCTCGGTAATTGCATTACAAAGCCTCGGTAATCTCGTTACCAGGGCTCGGTAACAAAAACAGATAGGGCAAAACAGGGTATGGCAGCTATTGGGAATTCGTCGAACTCACGTTATATTATTGTTTGGCTGGCGCATTTTAATGATGTTTTTTCGCCAGTTTCGTGGATTTTCCGTAATTTTGCACCTACGTAGTGGACACAGGTGGCAGACGTTGCCTGCCATATATATAGTTTGTATGATGAAGAGACTTGGTAACATAATATTGTCCGTATTCCTCTCAACGATGATTGTCTATCTCGTGGGAGGTGTGGCGATAGTGCGTTGTTGCCATACCGAAATGTCGGGCTGGGATGTCTCTTTGGAGGCTGACGGCTGTGAGGACGGTTGCCCGGAGAATCCAAACTGCATCAGCGTCACTGTTGTCAAGCTCACGCCATACACTAAGTCTTTCGTCCATGATTTCTCCGTAGTGCCTAATATCGTGTGCGCCGTCATAGAGTGGCGTCTCGCAGATTGTCTTGGCATAATAGGCTTGGCGGGCTTCCAGCATGGGAGGATGATAACGGAGAAAGCCTCTTTGCCGCCCAGGGCATATCTGCGGTTAATCAAGGTTTTGCTTATTTGATTTCAGGCTTGTTTTTTTCTTACGGCGGGAATACAGCCCCCGCTTTTGGAGTGTAGTTTTTATTTAACAACAAGTTCGCAACCGTATTGCAATAATATGCGATACATTTGCGCATGAAATCAATTATAAAAGGACAATGAAATTAGAACTATTGGCTTCAGCTCTTATGGTGCTGTTGCCTGAAATAGCTGTGGCACAGAGCGACAGTGTGCCGGAAATGAAAGACCAGCAACTGAAAGAAGTTACCGTGACAACCCGCCGCGCGGGGACAGTGAAAAGCCGTGGGGTGGCAAACGCTGACCTAATAAACAGTCTGGAGCTGCTCAAGGCAGCGTGCTGCAACCTCGGCGAGAGCTTCACCACCAATCCCTCTGTAGACGTCAACTACTCCGACGCGGCTACGGGAGCAAAGCAGATAAAGCTCCTCGGATTGTCGGGGACATACGTGCAGATGCTTGCGGAGAATATACCAGCCTACCGTGGCGCGGCGTCGCCCTATTCGCTCGGGTATATCCCGGGGGCATGGATGAAGGGGATACAGGTGTCCAAGGGCAGCTCTTCAGTGAAGAACGGCTATGAGTCGATGACCGGCCAGATAAACATCGGCTTCAAGGAACCGCAGGACGCGGAGATGGTGAACTTCAATATGTATATGAACACCATGGCGAAGGTGGACATCAACGCCGATGCCAACATACATATCAACAACCGGTTGAGCACGGGGCTGATGCTACACTACGAGGACAATCTTAGCAGCCATGATGACAACGGCGACGGTTTCCTCGATGAACCTAAGGTGAGACAGTATAACATCCAGAACAAATGGGGATATTTCAGCGACAGGTACATACTCCACGCATACATAAGGGCTCTGAGGGAGAAGCGCGAGGGAGGGCAGTCGTCCGGTCACGCTACGCCGGACGAGGAGCATGGATTGTTTAAGATAGGAATGGAGACCGACCGTATAGAGCTTGCCACGAAGAACGCCTTAATCCTTGATAAGGAACACAACACCAGCATCGCGCTTATAACGTCGGGGACGTTCCACAGCCTTGACTCATATTTCGGCATGAAGGTTTATGACGTGAGGGAAAAGAATGCATACGCCTCGATGGTTTTTGAGACGGAACTCGGCCATGACCACAGCCTTTCCGCAGGT
>ULVC01034185.1_pt1 | contig 17616 bp, 21 predicted proteins | sample 1958821 | NCBI WGS metagenome assembly ULVC01 (sample SAMEA4835769, study PRJEB28245) | human gut metagenome | biome: gut microbiome; material: fecal sample | place: Denmark | collected 2008 | reverse complement strand
TTTTTATAAACTTAGAGGGATAATAAGGATAAAAATTAAAGAGTTCATAAAAATAATTCTAGAAGATTTATAATAAAAAATCCCGAATCTCTTAACGAAATCCGGGATTCATATAATTATTGAAACAGAAAATCTTAAGAAATAGGGACTCCTAATTGAACCCAGGCACCATTAACCCCGATAAAAACTTTACCGTCAGTTTGGAATATCAGGCCGCCGTTAACGACTGTAACAGCAGATGCGTTTGCAACTTGCTGGCTAGTATTACATATCTGAACTTTATCAGATGTAGAAGTTATAGACTGATCTGTCTTAAGAGCATATTTATTGTCTGACTCAGTTTTTGTATAAGCAGTAGTCAGCAAAGCAAATTTACCATCACATTCAGTCTTAGTATAAGTTGTAGCTTGCGGTGCAGCTGCATCTGCTGTGGTTTTAATAGTGGTTACCTCAGTCTTAGTTGCATATTTATTATCCGACTCGGTCTTAGTATAAACATCTGCTGAATTAGCTTTAGAACTTAGACTTGTATCAACTTCAGTTTTTGTATAGGTAGTAGATTTGGGAGCATATTTATTATCGCATTCAGTCTTAGTATAAGTTGTGGACTGAGGAGCAGCCGCATTGGCGGTTGTTTCAACAGTCGTTAAAGCAGCCTTGGTGGCATAAGTTCCAGAAAGATTAAGAGCAGTAATCTTTTTATCAATTTCTGTATCAACTCCATCCATAGTAAGAAGAGGCTGACCATTGGAAAGTAAAGTACCCTTTAAATCAATTGTACCTGGAGTACTAAGATCAACAACTAACGTATTGTTTAAATCTTTAATATCTTTTGTACTAAGGCCATCAGGAAAAATATCCTCGGGAGAACCAATCTTATGAAGACGAACTTCATATCCGTCCGGAACAGTCACAATCTTAGTTCTATTTGCCGTTACATCAAAATACCCGTCTGTGCTATTCATAAAGATATTTATTAATACGCCAGACGGAATCCTAAATACAAAACATAATGAAACGAATTAATTTATCGTTATTCAATAATATTTTGAATATGTGCAAAGTCTTGCACTGGAGTACTCATTCCTATTCTAAGCACATGGCTTTGGACCAGGCTTATGATGCTTTTAAAGATTCTTTTGATGAATATGTAGAATGTGCCCTTGGAATTTATGGAAGGGAATCTGCGATTACTACAACCATTAATAACAAGATTGTTCCTGAAGATATTATGATTTCTTTTGTGGAAGATGAATTTGTAAACTTTAATAATGAAGTTGCAAAGATTACCGGAGAATTTACGCAGCTTCAATCAATTTTTGATGATATTAAAGCTGCCGAATCCCAGCTTGTATATCGTTTAAGAATGGGCGCTTAAAATTAAAAAACTCACCAGATTAAGTTCTGGTGAGTTTTTTAATTAAATTTTCATTATCATGATTGATTTGACATATTCAGAAGCTGCTTTAAGCTTATCCAACGCCATATCAATTTCAAATCTTTCTCCAATAACCATTTTGCTATTAGCTATCTTTGCCTCAATAACTCGAATAAGGCTTTCTATATCTTTAGCAATAAGCTTATATTCTTCCTTAGTAATTTCTTCTCTCACTGTAAAGTCTCTAAACTTAATAAGTTTTTAATTTAACCCAAGTTTTATTATCTTGAATATCTTGAATTGTTTGTTGCACCTCAGAAAAGTCCTTTAAAGTTAAGGCCGCTCTGATATTGGTACGTGGCATAGTAGTGAATAATCTATAAAATGAATGATTATTAAACCTATTTTTATAAGCATAAATGATTGCTGAAGTCTCATTTGTACATTCAGCTTTCCAATAAATTGAAATATTGTAAAGAATATGAAGAAAGAAATTATCCATTTTAACTTAATGCGTCCAGATGAATTTTCTTCATCAAGGACTGAATATTTTTTACCCAATAACGATTTCCAGCTGCATCCCAGCTTGGAGCATATCGTTTTTGAATTTTATTAATATCAATCAAACCCTTTTCATGATATTTCTCTCGAAGCAGCTTACCCATATATACAAGGCACTCGTCCACAGATTCAAATGACCTGTAAGCATTTTTAGAGCCTTTAATACCGCCCAAATTATTCTTGCTTCTTGCTAATTTGCTTTTTCCATATCCAGATTCAAGAGCGATAAGGGCACAAAAGAAATGAGGCGAAATAGAATTAGCTTCCGCAATCTGAACCATTAATTCTCCTTTGCCTTCAAGAACTCCTCCCTTAAACTTCTCATTGACGACATTTACATCAATCTTAGAAATGACTGAAGTGTCCTTGAGATCAGGAGCATCATCTTTAGTAATTTTGGACTCATATCTCTTAATTTCAGACTTAAGGACAGAAACTTCCGACTCTAAAGTAAGTAAGTCTTTTTGTTTAATTTCCAGCTCTTTTTTAGCTTTTGAGATTTTATTAATTTGTTTATCTCGTTGAGCAAGGGTAGATTTATTAGAAAGAAGAAGATTTTTAAGATTATTAATTTCTTTCTTATATTGTTCTTCTTTCGTTTTAAGTTCAAGTTTAGTTTCCAAAACTTGAGCCTGAAGCGAACCTGTTGTTTGATTATGATAAGCAAATCCAGATACGATGGAAAAGCTGAGTATAAAGACAACAGCCGTCTTTTTTAATGATTGTGTAGTCATAATACGATTGTCCAGAAGCTATACGATAGCAAACTGGATAATATGAGGATAAATGACCGAATCCTCAAAGGTTTTTACTATTTATCTGAATTCAAAATAAGCACAATATTACCATGTGAATCAATCAAATAAATCTTTTTAATATCATTGTTATAGATTTGATTTTTAAACTCAATAAGAGGAATTAAACCAAAAACATTTTCCAAAATATTAAAGCATTCGGCATCTGACATTGTACCCAGACATTCCCAACTATAAGTTTCACTACACCGGCGGTGAAGGAAATTTCTAATTTGATTGATATGTTTTTTTGAAGTAAAATAACGATAATCCATATTTATATTATAAAAATAGCCTTTATATTTGTAAGTGCTTAGAAATTAAATCTTTAATTTGTTGATTGTTCTTTTTCCAATCATTTTCCCAAACTTCAATTAATTTGATACCATTTTCTTTACAAGCTTTTCGTTTATTCTTGTGATAACCTGGTTCTTTCTCTTCGTGAAATTGATGCCAATATTCACCATTATATTCAAAAGCTAATTTAAGTTCGGGAAGATAAATGTCCAATTCTTTTCCGCCAATAAATTTTCGAGTATTTTCTAAAATCTTGCCAGAATAAAGAGATTTAATATATTGGCAAAGCTCTTTTTCACCCTTAGAACGTTGTATCGCAATGGCACAATTAGGGCAACCTCTTCCGCTTAAATGAGCATAAGGAGCTTGTTTAAAAATATAATTACATTTATTACATTTAATTATAATTTTCTTATGAGAATGATTATAAGCAGATAACGAATAATCATACCTATCTTTATCATGTACTTTTTCAGCTTTTTTAATAAAAGCTTGTAAAGTAGATATACGATTTAAATTTCGACATTTAATGCATCCAACACCTTTAAGATGCTGTTTAGGTGTTTGTTTAAAAATATGGCCGCACTTATTACATTTAATAGTAACTTTTATAAGATAACCCTTATAAAGGGTTGAAGAATAATCAAATCGATTTTTTCCATGAATTTCTTCTGCCTTTTTAATAAATTCATCTATTGATAAATGCTGACGTTCCTTTCCACATTCTGGACAGCCTGCACCGTTTAAATGATTTCCAGCTTTTTGCTCAAATATACTATCATGATAAAGACATTTGATTTTAACATTAGTATCATTATTAATATAGTTGACAAAAGAATAATCATAAATTCCTTTGCCATGAACAGATTCAGCTTTTTGTATAAATTCTTGAAGAGTTAATCTCGATTTTTCTGCATTTTTTGTTACTGCACATTTTGGACAGCCATGTCCATACCAATGCATATATGCAGCTTGTTCAAAGGTATGACCACATTTATTACATTTTATTATAAGCTTGGCTTTAGAACCCTGGTAAACTGATAGAGAATAGTCATACCTATCAGGACCATGCTTTTTTATGGCTTTTTCAATAAACTTTTCAGTTGTAAACTTTACCATAAATAAAAAATCGCATATATGCCATTATTTGACATATATGCGATTTTTGCTTAAAAATTAAAGAGTTACAATAAACCGGCTAATTGAGCCTGGAGCTGTAGACACCGAATATCCTAAACGTAGGACCAAAGCCAGCATGGTAGCTCGAGAGATCTTATTCTTTCGACCAACACTGCCGCAAAGCTGGGCAATATTAGTTCCTTGAATTATAGTGGGTCCTCCCAGAAAAACTGGAGACAGAGTACCGTCTTCCCTATTAACAAAATGATTCTGAATATTTCGTTCAATAGCTTCCCGAGTCTTGGAAATGTTGGCAGGGCTGCACATTTCATCAATTATTCCCCGATCAGAAGCTTCAACATTAACCGGAGTACGATCCTTGGAACATTCCTTAACGTCAATGCCATCAACTTCTACATCAGGAGAAGTATAAGCTTCCTTAATTTCATTAAGAACTTTATATTTACTTACACGGCATTTTTGACATTCACAATCAGTAGGAACTGAAACAACATCTTGAGGATTAACTTCTACCGCAACTACGCGCTTTCCAAAACCCTTAGCATAATCATAAGATCCAACATGCAATCCGGCACTACACCAGTTATTTCGATTTGCATCAACATCTGCAACTACTACTTCAATGACATCGCCGGGATTATTTCGAATTTGGTAATGCCCGTTTACTTTACCTTGAAGCACTCTGGTTTCGGCATTACCATGAAGCGAATACATATCTTCTCCAACACCCTTATAGGCAATAAAGGTACCTTCGGAAGTAATAGGCAATTCCTGATAAGAAAGGAAGTCATAAAGCTCTTCTCTAGAAGTTTCGGAAGGATTAGCCATCAAGTTATCAATAAACTTAAAGTAATGGGTAAAATCAGTACAACCAGACTTCCAAAGAGAAATAAGCTTTTTTTGAAGACATTTGGGAAGAATCTGAGTCTTATAAGAAGCAATAGTAGTAATTACACCATTTTCATCTCGTTCAACAAATTGGAGATTATCGTAATCTTTAATTGTTTCAGAAACGGAATTAATGATATAAGAAGTGGTATTTTCCTTAAGAAGCCTGAGAAGAGTTTTTTCATCATTGGCCATTACCGCATCGACAATATCAGTATAGCGAACATCATCGGGAGTAATCTTAACTGCTCGACCATCAACAAAGAAGGTCCAGCCTGAGGCATTCATAATATATGGAATAGAATTCATATTTTGTTTAATTAATATAGTTTATAGTTGAGTTTTTTGAGAATTCGCTTAAAGGTTAATTTAACTTTATCTTTTGTTTGAAATCCTGCACCATTTAAAACCGCTTGTATTTTTTCTTTTACAGAAGAAGTCATAATATTGGTTGAAATATTATCCAAACAAACTGATGACATAGTATAAAAGAAATTCAATATTTCTTTATCTGAAAGCTTTTTAATTTCAGCATCAAACTCTCTTTGAATATTATAACATTGATTTGCTAAAATTGAAAGATCAAATATATCCATTATGAATCGGTTAAATCCTCCTCTATAAAGATTAATTTCATATCTTGTAGAGATAACCGGATAATCAGGAGTCGATGCAGAAATTTTTGGAGCTGTATATCCTGTTACAGATTTAAAATCAATATCATAAATCCTGCAGATATTAATGATTTGATCTGGAAGATAAACGAGTTTATGCTTTTTACAATATTCAATATAGGTTTCTTTCCATTTAATTTCTATAGCTGAAATGCACCCGAGAGAAACAAATTTATCGTAATGGTTTTTATAAAGCTTTGCTATTCGTTTAATGCCAAAATCTGTACAAAGATGAGACTGATAAAGCTGCGTCGGACTATTATAATTAACGAAATTTGTACAAAAGGCCAAATAAGAATTAAGGTAGTTATCATTATTCATGAGCATTGAAGGATAAAATACTAACGTATTTTTGTATTCTTTCTCATCAATAATTTCACCGGTATAATAATCCCGGAGAACTACCGCTTCACCATCTGAAGACTTTATTCTTTTAGGCCTGACATATGTTGAATGCTTAACAATATCAGAATAATTAAACCAATCGATATTTTGCCTAAAGCACGGCTTGTCGTTAAAAGTAAAGGCCGTCCTTAAATTAAGGAAATTTGCTTTTTCTTCTTCATCTTTAACAAAACAAAAAATATGAGTTCTTCGAAGATCAAAGACTTCTGCTCGATAATCATTCCCCCTAAGGTAAACAAGATAATTATAAAGGGCATTAATTATTTCACCATAAGGAAGCTTGATAGGATCTTTATCTTGAACGATAAAGATTATTTCACCGTCAAACTTCTTAATGGTCGGATTTGAATAAAGGCTTTTCGTTTTAAGATTAATATTAGTAATATTGCCTGAACCTGCATAATAATTTTTTGCAACTGAGCAAACAGTATTCAAATAGCAATCCGGCCATTTAATAATTGAACTATTTCGATAAAATAAAGTACTTTTTGAGTTAGCTTTATTGATAATATCTGAACAAAGTAAATCACTGTCAATAAGTTTATCGACATAATCATTAATAGTCTTTTCATAATTTTTATTAATGATTTTAAATTTACCCTTAATCCAATCATTTGTGAAATTGTTTATTTCAATCGATTCTCTGGTAGGAGAAATCGGAATTTCACCGCGTTTAAAAAATAAAAGAACGGTACAAGCATTTTTAATGATATTATATTCATTAAAGATTTCATTAGGAATATCAATCTTGTAAATGTTATCTCCATCATAAGCATAATAATTACAGCTCTTAAAAAATGAAGAATAAAAAGTATTAGAAGACCAGTTATTCGGAATCAGCAAAACTGTATCTTTAATATAAAGAACTCGGGATTTGTCAAGAAATTCTTTATCTCGATACTTTGCAAATCTTGGGGTTTTTTCGTAAGGGACATAATTTTCCCATTTATCCTCCGGTACGTCTTCAATGTCTATTTTTTCCGGATAACTCCTAAGTTCAATGACAGGTTCATCACTATTGAAGCCAAAAGTAATATACGCATCCTTGATTAAATCAAGGAACTTGTAATAATCATCAGAATTATTAAGAGGAATCTTTACCTCAATACCCGTATCATTCAAATCACAGGGTTCAGAATGAATCAAAGAAGCAATAGAATCATTACCATCAATGCTTGAAGAAAATGTATATTTTGTTCCTTCAAATCGAGAAATTACCAAATAAAGGCCTGTATATGCCGCAGGAGCCTTAGACCCGATTCCAAATCCTCCAATGGATGTATTTTCTTGATTCTTGGTAGATTCAAAATATTGAAAGAAAACTTGAAAAGTATCTTCTTTGCTAAGACCCCTGGCAAAATCACGAATAGAAAGTTCATTTTTTGTAAGATGAATAGAAACAGGCATTTTAATGCCATATTTTACATGTTCATCCAAAGCATTGCTTAACGTTTCAAAAAGTGTTGCCTTAAATTTGTCTGAATAGATCCTATCGCGCAAAATAGAAATTGCCATTCCTACGCGCTCGGCCGAGATAGACTGTTTGACCTGTTCGGCTATACCTCCGCAAATACTTTTATTCTCTTCAAAAACCTTCATGCTTAAATTACAATAACAAAATTACTATAATTTTTCTCTAATTTTCTGGAGGTGTTCAGATATTTCTTTTTTAATGGTTTCTGCATTAGTTTTCCATTGGCTGTCCCAAACTTCAATTAAAGTGATTCCGGCATCTTTACAAAGTTGCCTTTTATTTTCATGATAGCCAGGTTCTTTTTCTTCATGTATTTTATGCCAGTATTCGCCATTATATTCAAGGGCAAGTTTTAATTCAGGAAGATAAATATCCAATTCTTTTCGACCAATAAATTTTCTTGTATTTTCGAGAATTTCTCCAGGATAAATTGATTTGATAAAATCGCATAACTCCTTTTCACCCTTAGATTTCTTTTCATGAAGGGCACATTTTAAACATCCCCGCCCAGTTAAGTGATTATACGCCATTTGAGCAAATTTACCATGGACAGGACAAATAATAATCACATTTGTTTCTGCATTAATATAAATTGTTTTCGAATAATCGAATTTATGTCCATGCACTTTTTGAGCACGGTTAATAAATTCTTTTGTGGTTAAACGCTCCAATCCTACGCAACTTTTGCATCCATGCCCCCTTAAATGATTGATGGGATATTGCTGAAAAGGTCCATGAACAGGGCAAATAATAGGTACTTTTGCATGATTATTTTTATAGTTTACTTTAGAATAATCATATTTGTTCCCATGAACCTCTCTTGCTTTCTTTATAAACTTCTCAGTCGTTAAAGATTTTGCATCAACTGCACATTTAAAACATCCCTGACCTCGTAAATGGGCTCCGGCTCTTTGTTGGAAAGGTCCATGAACCGGGCAAATAACAGTTATAGAACTATAAGCATTTTTATGGGACCTACATACTTGACTAACCATCTAACAGATCACCTCTCCCTTTCTATCATCTAAATAATCATTGATATTATTTTGAATACTTGATACATGGAATATTAATCTTATTTTTATCAATTTTCCCTCCGCAACAATTTTTCATCCAAAATCTAATAGTCTTTTCCCATTTTTCATTTATATATAATCGAATATATGACACAATCTCCTTTTCATAAAAAGATTTGTTCCCAAGATAGTGTAGAAACAAACTCACTTCCCCAACAATATAAATCCGAACCATTAAAACACATAAAGGAAGACGATGATTCGATTTATAAATTTTATCAACAATCATATCTTTTGAAGAATCCACAGTTTGTAGAAGCTATAAAAAAGAGTCCAGAATATTTAGATCTTGTTGAGTCAGTAGAAAATTTTTTGACTGAATTAAGAAATCACAAATCTGAGAAAAATAAATAGGGCTCCCATCATCTAATTTAACATTAAGCCTATCGCATATTTCTTTACAATAAAGGTTAATATTTTGATATGAATATTTTTCATCATTCATAATCGAAATATATTGTTTTTAATATAATTTGTCAAATCAAATCAAATCAAAAAACCGCTGACTAGAATATCTAGTCAGCGGTTTCCATAATATGCTGTCTATTAATTCGTTAATATGAATGAAGCTTTAATTCATCCAAGCTTTGAACTCATAGTAACACCAAAAACAACCTATCCAAAAGATAACGGACATCAACCAGATACCTACATCTTTCCATCTCACGATACCAAGTTCGCTTCCTCCTTCTCCAACTGTAAGGTATGTTTTACCCAATGATTGATATAGTCTATACACCGCCCCTATTTTGATTAACCATCCAAAAAGTAGATAACAAATAAATACTCCTTTTGACCATTTAATGCTTGGTCTATTCTTTTCCGCTTCCAGTAAATCATCATAAGCGGTTCTCCCTCCTTGATAACTTCTGGTTGATTGGGTTCTTCCGTCTTGTCCGCATATATAAATGGTATTTCCATCTCTGACCGTTACCGAAACAGAGGTAAAACCAAGGAGTTCTCCTTTTCTGGTATATAAGGTTGAACCATCCGTACCGATGGCGCGAACATACAAACCGTCTTGTACCGCTGAACTAATCATGATTCCGGGTATTTCTCTGAGATTCCATATTGATTTTTCCCTGGTTGACTATCCTTGGCGAATGCCACCAACATGATGATGGGACCCGCAAAAGGAATAAGACTCATTAACAGGTAACTTCCACTCTGTCCAATATCATGGAGACGACGAACGCAGACCGCCAAATGGGGAATCACTAATCCAATCGTCAAAATAATAGAAATAACGATGAAGAATATGCCGGCCCCGGCAGTGGAATCGTCTGTCAAAAGTGAAAGTCCTATCAATAAAGGAACATAAAGGACGATGTTCATAAACAAGTAAAACATCCAGAACTCATGGCGGGTGGCGCGTCCAGAGAACGTGGCGTACTTCCTGAGGCATGTACTAATCGCAGACATAACTTATTAATCATAAATACCTGAATGAGATGATCATCTCATTCAGGTATATTGTTTTAGTTTCCGGAAACGGTAGTTGTATACTTGTTATAGATACCCAAGATACTATAGACCTTGGTATCTACCGCCGAGACAGTCTTGATGCCTCCGTTCTTTTTGGCCGCTTCAATGGAGGAGTCTCCCAGGGCAACCAATCCGCAATAGGATTTAGATTCAGATTGACCAGTTCTGATGCCGCCAGCGGATGTCGCATGTACAGGCTTGTTAACGTCCGAATAGACGACGCCGATAGGTCCCATTGTTCCGCAACTGCACAGAAGTGTTGCGCCCAGTATTCCAAGTAATAATGTCTTCATAGTTCTTATCTCGTTTTGATGAATCCCCGGAATGGGAACTCATCCGCATCATACGAGATAGAGTCTGATTGTAAACAACAAAATATCCTAATTCGGGTTATTTCTGAAGATAGGTTATCCTCAGAAAATGCTCAGGAAGAGGGATAGTCTCCAAGAGGAAAAACTGCGTTCATTCCTAAGAATGAAGCGTAAGAAAATGGGACTGTCTCAAGTAGAACTTTCTGAATTGTGTAATCTTCCTCAGTCATTCGTCTCCAAATATGAGACAGGAGAACGGTATTTGACCTTTTTGGAGGTGTTATCTCTTTGTAAATTACTCAATATCAAATTAGATGATCTTGTGAGGGAATTGGAGTCTTGACTTCTGATAGAGTTCTCTGAGACGTGTAGACTCTAAACAGGGGAAAGGTATTTGACCTTCATTGGGGTTCTAATGGTCTGTAAATCACTCAAATTAGAGTTTTTGAATTTATTTAGAAAAGTTGAGTCTTGACCTTTTATAGCAAAATGAGTTATGAAAAGCTCTTATGAAGTGCTATGAGAAAAATTATCAGTTTCATTTCAAAGATTTATCTGAAATAATAAATAACATACTAAATGTTCTAGATATAAATTTTAAAAAAAGAAATTATAAAAATCTAAACGGCAAAACTATCTATAACCTAATAAACAATCTGCCAGATGATGACATTGTAGATTTTTTTGAATCGTATCTTTTAAATCATTCATCTCTTGTTTTTCCAGATGCTGAAGAAGAAAATCTATATATTCGTCTACACTTTGCTCAGAATTATTTTCTAAAAAAGGAAAAACGATATCCTGATTCAAACTTTTCAATTTTTGTTGCAGTTGCTTTACTATCATCAGTTTTAACTGATGTTTGGAAAAAAGCAGCTCATCAGTGGATACTTGAAGATCTTTTACATCTCCCAAGTAATTTTGAGGATATTTTTTTAGATGTAAAAGATTATGTGGTTTACAATAATGTTTGCAGAAAACATGGAGTATCCCCTTTAGATTTTTCATTGTTTTAAATTTCATAAACTTACTTATCCTCAATTTTTAAAAATCACCTCACTAAATCACAATACATCATTCTCTTACCAATCATCTTGGTAATCGTATCTCCTATACATTCCATCACTTCGACCTTAGAGGTATTATGTCTATAGGAAAACTCATGGATGTACCTCTTAAGATGTTTTTTACTCATGTAATGGTAAACTCCATAGTAACCTCTTTTTAGTAGAGACCAGAAGCTCTCAATGGAATTAGTATGAACCTCTCCATTGACATACTGTTTCCCCTTATGGTTGACAAACTCATGGACAAATCCGACAAGTCCCTTGTAAGACTTGAACTCATCCGTAAACACATTGGAATTCCTCTCTACATGTCTTCCGATGAATCCCTGTAAATTGTAAGCGGATGTATCGTCGATATGTTTGACGATCACCTTTCCGTTTCTCTGTTTGGCTCCGATGACAATCAATTTACCTACTGAACCTCTTCCCTTGTTCAGCTTCTTGGAAAAGTGTTTGTTGGATTCCTTGCCTCCAATGAAGGTTTCATCCACTTCTACAATACCGTCCAACTTCTCCTTTTTATCCTTCATCCAAACTTCCCTAATCCTGTGACAGAGGAACCAGGCAGTCTTCTGAGTGATTCCAAGTTCTTTTGAAATCTGGATGGAGGAAATGCCTTTTCTGGAAGTCGCCAACAGATACATGCACATCAACCATTTGTGAAGAGGCAATTTGGATTCCTCTAAAATTGTACCAAATCTGACGCTGAAAAACTTTCTACAATCCTTACAGCGATAAGGCATCGGAAAGTGGTTTTTACATTTGGTGATATGATCTGAACCGCAATGAGGACAACGGACATGACCATTCCATCTTTTTAACTCAAAATACTTCCGGGCAGATTCCTCATTAGGAAATTTGGAGAAGAACTCATATAAGGAAGTATATTTGGTTTTGTTGTTTCCCATATCGTTGTTGTGATATGGAAATTTTGTCGTGTTTTGATTGGTTCGTACGCGTTTATTTTCAGCGTATTGAGAATAATTTTGTATTACAATTTTCTTACCCATATTGGGCGAGTGGAAAATTGTTCTCAGAATTTAATGATATAAAAATAAAAGACATTTAAGTTAAATGCGATTAACTTAAATGTCTTTAACATTAAAATTTTTACCCCAATAATGAAAAAGTATGGTATACTAGAGGAAATCGTAAGAGAGAAAACCTTAACAGTGACAACATATATTAAAAAATTAGACACGGTAGATCTCCACCTACCATGTCTGTAATAATTTTATGAATACGCGAGTATACATAATGACGCCCTTTGGTCCAAGGGCGGTATATCATTTACGACAAGTAAATGTATACTTTATCAGGTTAACTCCTGATACGACGCCTATCCAAGTATATCCTATTTGATAACTTGGATTGTCAAGGCGAAGGTAATTCACAGTTACCTTCGCCTTTTTTATTTAGTGGATTTCCTGAAAAGGAAGAGGTGATCTGTTGGATGGTTAGTCAAGTATGTAGGTCCCATTTTTATAATTTACTTCAGAATAATCAAAAAAGTCTCCATGTATTTTTCTAGCCCTGTCAATAAAAATTTCAGTGGTTATTCTGTTGGGCATAATAGTTTTTATTCAAAAATAAAAAATCCTCAGATCAATTAAGACCTGAGGATTTTCGGTTATCATGATTACAAATCACTTTTCAGATTGTTCATCAACCAAAAATGTTTCTGTTGTTAGAATCAAACCTGCCGATGCAGCGGCGTTTTCAATTGCGCAACGACATACACTAAATGGATCAATAATTCCCGCTTCTAACATGTCTACTAACTTTTGCGTCTTAATATCAAACCCAATACTGCCTTTAGCTTTTGCGACCTTTTCGATGATAACATCCGGCCGTTCAACTCCGGCATTCTCAAGAAGAGTCTTAAGAGGAATGTCAAGAACCTTTCGCATCAGGTTAATACCAGCATTAAAAGATTCATCCCCTGTTTCAAACTTAATAGACTTATTCTCTTTAATCTTAGCAAGAACAGATCCTCCCCCTGGAATAACTCCGGATCGTAAAGCTGCTTGACAGGCACATACCGCATCATCTACCCGGTCCTTAATTTCATTTAATTCAGATTCAGAATTACCTCCGATATTAAGAACACATACTCCTTGGGCAAGCTTGGCAATTCGCTTATTAAGCACATCTTCTTCCCATGTGCCGGGACTGCAATTATCTCGTTCCTCCTTAAGCAAATCAATATGTTCTTTAAGCCTTTGAGGATTTCCTCCGCCTTTTAAGAAAGTTGTATATCGTTTATCACAAACAATCTTTTCACAGGTGGCAAAATCTTCCTCTCTAATAGAATTAAAATCACGTGAAAGAAGTTCAGTAAAATATGTACCTCCTAAAGTAATTTCAAGATCTTCCATTTCCCTCTTCATGCCGTCTCCATATCCTGGACACTTAATGGCACAAATGTTAATAATGCCTTTAATCTTATTAATGACAAGAGTTTGAAGAACTTCGGATTCAATATCCGGAGCGATAATAAACAAAGGCCTTCCGCGAAGTTCTTTAGTATTAAAGACTTTCTGAAGAATAGGCATAATTTGCTGATTATTTGTCAATTTAATTCCAGATAAAAGAATTAAGGGATTTTCAAGAATACATTCTTGTTTAGTCGTATTATTGACAAAATAAGAACTCATCCAGCCTCGAGGAACTCGTAAACCTGCAATAAACTGAGAAGAAGATTCATTGCTCCTGCTGTCATTAATAGTAATGGAACCATCCAAACCTACTTTTTCAACAGCTTCAGAAACAAGATGTGCAATTTCTTTATCCCAGTTGGTAGAAACTAAAGCAATTTGGTGAATCTGTTCTGGAGAACATTCCTGCTTAATATTTTCTTTAATATAGTTGGCAATTGTCTTTGCCGCTGAAATAACTCCGCGTTGAATTGAAATCGGATTATAACCTGTTTCAATCAGCTTCATGCCTTCAGATGCAATAGCCTCAGTGAGGATTGCGCTGGTACTGGTCCCATCACCAGCCTGGTGCGCTGATTGCTCGGATGCTTGACGAATAATATCTGCACCCATTTTTTCAAGTACATCAGGCGGATTTACATGGCGAGCTACTGTAACGCCGTCTTTTGTAATATATGTCGCATTACCCATTCGATATATTACATTTCTACCGCCAGGCCCGAGCGTCGAAGAAACTGCATTAGCAAGTTTCTTTACACCATTAAGCAGTTTCTTCCTGCCTTCATTTCCCATATAAATGTTTTGTTGAATCATGATTTACAATTATTATAGCATGTTTCTTTGATAAACTTTTTTAATTTTTCCTTATTCTTTCGCCACTGAGTATCTAAAATTTCTATTAATTTTATACCTTTTTTCTCACAATCTTTTTTCTTTTGAACATGATAGCCTGGATATTTTTCTTCCTTTAACTTATGATGGTAATCACCGTTGTATTCAAAGGCTAGATTTAATTCAGGAAGATAAACATCAAGTTCTTTTTTTCCAATAATATCTCTTGGGTTTTCTTGAACCTCGCCTGGATAAATTGATTTAATATATTGACAAAGTTCTATTTCACCTTTAGATCTTTTTGATGCCGCTAAGCATTTAGGGCAACCGCTTCCGCGTAGATGCGTATTGGGCAACTGTAAAAATGGGCCATGTTTTTTACAAGTTATAATAATTTTTATTTTTGCATTTTTATAAGCTACCAAAGAATAATCATACTTGTCTCCGTGAGTAGCTCTAGCTTTTTCTATAAATGCTTCAATAGTTCTCTTATTATTTCCGGCACAAAATGGGCAGCCGGAGCCTGAAAAATGCTTATCAGGGCGTTGTTCAAAAACTCCATGTATGGGACATATAATTTTTACTTTTGTTCTTTTATTTTTATAAATTACTAAAGAATAATCATATTTGGTTCCATGAACTTCAATAAATCTTTTTCTAATCTCTTCCTCAGTTAAAAACTGATTTTTAATTGCACATTTTTTACATCCTTTTCCTATTAAATGGCTTGATGGATCTTGCTTAAGGGTACAACCACATTTATTACATTTTATGATTACCTCGGTTGTTGAATTTATATAATCAACTAAAGAATAATCATATCGGCCTTTCCCATGAATTTCTTCAGCTTTTTCTATAAATTCTTCTGTAGTCCTGTTAAATCCTTTACATTTAGGACAACCATGGCCCATTAAATGAATGTTGGGAATTTGCTCAAAGTAGCCATGTATGGGACAAAATATTTTAATTAATGTTTTTGTGTTAAAATATACAACTTCAGAATAACCATACTTATTGCCATGTATTTCAATAGCTTTTTTAATAAACTCTTTAGTTGTTAATCTTTTCACGATTTTTAATCATTATAGCACGAATTAATAAATTTCTGCCCGCAATTTGAATCTAAATCTTCGAAAGATATGGAATTACCGCAAGGAGGATGCTTATATTGAACGGGAAAATATCCTTTCTGGCAGCAGCAAGAAGACAGAAGAAATATTACTAATAATTTAACCCCAAGTGAATAATCCATAACCCCAGAACCGGCTTATATTAGGAAGAGGATTTGGTGTTTCTTCAAGGAAAATAGTCTGACCGGGATGCCGCTTTTCATATACTTGCTTTACAAGGAAAATAATAAGAGGTATAAAAAAGTCCAATATAAAATGAACGTTATCTGTCTGTCCCTGTAAAATATTTTCTATGAGGTCAAATTTATTTTCTTTGAGATAATCAATTAGTTCAGGCGGAAGAATATCATCTTCACCGGCGGCAAAAATATTATCGTCAAAATCAAATCCTAGTTCAGATTTAATGCCATCTAAACATTCTTCAAATTCTTCTTTAGTAAGATCAGTCTTTAACCATACTATATCTCTTTCATCATGTCCGTCTCCGGACAAATCGCCATATTCAAAACTAAAAATATTCATATCAATATAAATGGAAATTCCGCCTAATTTAATATTAGGCGGAATTTCTTTATTTGTTAATTAATTACCAGCAGGTTTAAAATCCGCAATATTCAGAACCTTAAACAAACCATCATTTTGATTAGCTCCTCCCATAATCAGCATTGAAGGAAGTTTAATATCTTTGAAAGATTCAAAAAACTTAATTCGAGCATAATTACTTCCCATTGCTGCATTCAATTCTCGAATTGCTTCAGCTTCAAGCTTCTTACCTTGAGCTTCTGCAGTCTTCATAGCAAGAAGAGCTTCTGCTTCATTTTTCTTTTGAGCAAGCATGGCCAAAGACTCTTGTTCTCGGCGATACCTTGCAGCATCAGATTCAGCCTTAGCCTGAAGAAGCTTACCTTGAGCTTCTGCAGCCATCTTATTGGCAATTGCCCGGCCTTCTGCATTAGCAATCTCTTCGGAACGCTTTGCAATTTCAAGCTGGGTAGCCTGGCGTTCATATTCCTGAGTAGCCTCAACCTTCTTAGTAATACCAAGAGTCACCGATTCAGGCGGAATAGTGGAACCGATAGTTACACTTTCAACAATAAATGGAGTACCATTAAGTTGCTTCTTAAGGTTAGTCTCTACCATCTTGGTGATTTCCGGAATCCGGGAAGGAGCTTCTAGGCCTTTAAACTTAGCAATAGCAGATCGTACTTCAGTACGGAAAGGTTGCTGAATAAATGAAGCATAAGCATCTTGAGCAATAGCTTCCGGGCTTCGAGCTGTTTCAGAGATAGCTCCATAATTTTCAACAAATTCCTTTACTTTTTCACTGTCGATACGATAAACAAGATAAGATTCAGCCTTCATCTTAAGTTGGTCCGAACTGCGGACATCATCAAAAGTTTCAGTCTGAGTATAAGGAGTTACGCAAATCTTAATAGAATTCTGCCTCCATACCATACCTGTACTACCGGGTCCTTTAATTACTTGTTTAAATTCCTTCGAACCAAATATTGGTTCGGAATAAACATAACCCGCATAACCGCCATCAATTTTTTCATTTGAAAAATTAACGGCAAAAATAATAGCCGCAACAATGGCAATAATTAGAAATAGAGCTGCAAAAAAATCCTTCATGTTTTATTTTCTTTTTATTTTTTATGTGACTAATA